>SDBT01007900.1_pt1 | contig 17456 bp, 18 predicted proteins | sample 2277101 | NCBI WGS metagenome assembly SDBT01 (sample SAMN10404973, study PRJNA504765) | marine sediment metagenome | isolation source: marine sediment core GS10_PC15, 103 cmbsf | place: Arctic Ocean: Southern Knipovich Ridge | collected 2010 | reverse complement strand
CGCTGAAAGCATCTGAAGCGCGAAGCCAACTCCAAGATTAGATTTCCCCATGAGACCCCTGATAGACGATCAGGTTGATAGGCGCAAGGTGAAAGTGCAGCAATGTATTGAGCTAAAGCGTACTAATAGGTCCATTGACTTTTTATGCCCAGAACAGTCGTGTCGTAATGACTGCCAATAAGCAAAGCTTGTTGCACCTCATTACTCTCGGCACTCTACAGCGTTAGCAGCTGTAATGCTCGAAAGCAGTATTTTCATACAGCTTTCTGTGCGTTTCGCTACTGCCTTGTAGAGCACACGAGCACAACTGTTCTGGTAATACCTCTGAGAAGAGGGCTGGTCTAAACTAGCAATTGGTGAGTATTATGCTCACCAATATCTATCACACAAATTTGTAGGACATCGATTCAGCGATTCTGCTCTCGCAGTAGAATCGCCGAGTCGGTGCCCATAGCGAGGAAGTCATACCCGTTCCCATCTCGAACACGGAAGTTAAGCTCCTCTGCGGCGATGATACTGTTTACGGGAAAGTAGCACGGTGCCGTTTTACGCAAAAAAGACCAGCGAAAGCTGGTCTTTTGCTTTTAAAGGTAGGGGATTCCACCCTTTAACGTCACTAACACTCCTGAATCCCTCCCGATTGGAAGCAAAAGAAACAGGAGTAAATCCAGTCTTTTCGCACATAAACATGAAGAGAGGAAGGGTCACTTCTTATTATCGTCGTCTTTTGGCTCTTTTCGCTTGTAGTGACGTTCGATGAAGCCGATTACTATCAGAGCTATTGCCAGAGGTAGAACGAAGAGGCCGATTATCTTAATTGAGAACTTATCTGTAACCGGATCAGAGAAAAGTAGATAGAAATAGCCGGTAAGAATGAATATGCCGCCAAGAATTAGCTTGGTGTGATGTTTCATGCCCCCAGATTACCATGATTGATAGGGACTACATATCACAGGACGCATAGTGCTTGAAATTCCAGACAACAAAAGACGGTTACGTAAAGGTTGACATGAGCAGTTTGAAGTGCTAATGTATATACGTACAAGAGGTAATGCGGTGGGAGAACTAGGAGCCATAATGGCTGGAACAAAAGCAGGCGGCGCAAAAGCAGCTGCCAGGAACAAGAAGTTATACGGTGCCGATTTTTATGCACGTATAGGTGCTAAAGGCGGCAAAAAGGGCCACACAGGTGGTTTTTACGCTAACCGTGAATTAGCACGAGAAGCTGGTGCCAAAGGTGGACGAATCTCTCGTCGCAAACGAGCCTAAACAGTTTCAGGGGTTCACCCTAAAAACCACAGGATGACTGTGGTTTTTAAATACCCGAATTTAAGAAGTTAAGCTTTGACTTTGCGTCTTTGTATTCGACAAACCTGGGACACTGGCACACGCCAGCTACAGCCGCAATTAAAGCAATCATAACTACTGTGAGACGTTTGGAAATTCACGAAAGAACAGTCAGGACAAGTGCTACGTTTTTTTAGCCAATCTCGGTAGCTGTCAAGGCAGTCTTCGATATAATCTTGATTTATTGTTACAGAGAAATTATTTGCAATAGACTTAGCTTTTTCCCAAGCTGCTAGTTCATATTTGAGCAAATCGATGTCATGCGAATAAGTTTCATGTTCCAAAATGGCATGACCGACTTCGTGTAACATCGATTGTTTTCCCTCGTTAGTGGCGATAGAGGTGCTGTAGTAAACGCATAATTCCTCCGGAGCCCAGATGAAATCCTTACCTTTTACGAATGATAACGCTGGGAACTCTTTTGTGAGCTTATCAATCATTTGCTAAGCCTAGCTTTTGACAGCAAGTACCCGCCGTAGACTACTGCTTCTTGTGGGTGTTTTGCCTTAGTTATGTGGGGTAGTTCGTACAATCCATCTGACAGGATAGCCGACATTTTCTTTAGATCAGCACGCAGGTAATCGCCGTACTTATCGAAGTAAGTACCAATACTTCCACCCACTACTAACAGTTCAGGCTGTAATACAGCTATCAAGTGCTGAAAGCCAAGACTAAGGCTGTAAGCTATTTCTCGCCAAGACTCTTCGTCGACAATCTCAGAAGCGAGTTTTCCGTAGATATTTTTTATAGCTTTCCCAGAGGCGAAATCTTCCCAATCGTGAAGCTTGCCGTCATGCTCGAAGATCATGTGGCCTCCTTCTGAGCTAGTCAACAAAGGCACTATCTCACCGTCAACAATAAAACTGGTACCGATTCCCGTGCCAACAGTAACGTAGAGGACTTTTCGGTATTTTTCTGCTGACGCTTCATGTGCTTCGGCTAAACCAGCCAGATTCGCGTCATTATCAATGAATATATCAACTTCGAATTCTTTCGACAAAACGCTTACTATATCGACATTTTTCCATGGCAAGTTCCCAAAGCTTACGACTTCGCCTGTGTCTAGATTAATTTTCCCTGGCGCAGCAACAGTAATACTTTTAATGTTATCAGACCAAATTTTTCTTACATTACCCTTTAAGTCAGTGATAAATAAGTCGAAATTCTGGTTTGTTGCGAATTTACGTTTACTAACAATATTGCCGTCGTCATCAAAAACGACAACTAGAGTTTTAGTTCCGCCGATATCTACAGATAAATTCATAAGGTAGCAATAATTCTAACATAGAACGAGCAGTTATCTGCAGTTGGCGAAAAAGGCAAAAGAGTTATATACTTGGTTAAAACAAAGGGTGGCAGGAGTACCTATGTTGCACACGATAATTTCATATCTGTCACGGTTCAACAGGCTAGCTTTACTAGCTTTCGCACTCGTAGTTGTGTTGATATTGGTATTGTTTACTGTTAATTCTGCGACAGAAACTAACAAACAAGAAACTAGTGATTCGACGACGAGTGCCTCAACACAAGAAGACGGAGTAGTCGCGGATCAGAACCAAGCCAACGTTGAGCAGGCGTCTACTGATGAATCACTTGTAGTAATTAGCGAGAGCAGCGCAGCAAACAGTACAAATACTTCGTCAGGAAGCCCTCAGGCCTTCACAGCTAACACACTCGACCTTGATTCAGATGAACTCGTAGTAGTTGCGGTAGGCGACGGCTCTCAACTCGCAGAAGACCAAGAGGGCCATGTAAGCAGTACAAGCACTAATTTGCCAAGCACAGGTGTCAGTAGTGTTGTCGCTACTGTTGTGGGGCTTATGGTAGTTAGTGTAGGCGTTGCAAGCTATACACGCAGTAAGAAAAATCTAACCTACGAGCTACTCGAAATTAACAGATAAGAAACACTTTACATTTGGGGGGTAAAAGAAGTACAATTACTGCCAATGGAGCTAGGTTTTTGCATGCCTGGTGAAAAAACTAGAAGGAGTTAATTTTTTTTATGCAAAAAAAGCAAGCAATAACAATGGATGATCTTCTGGACGCGAACCCTGTGAAAGAATTAGAATTGGGTGAGGTTATTGAAGGTACAATCCTTTCGGTGAAAAAACACGAGGTGTGGGTCGACCTAGGCACGTATGGACTAGGGTTAGTCGTGCGTAAAGAAATCGGTTACGGAGTCGAGCTCAAAGAAGGTGAGGCAGTCACAGCGAGCATTGTTGACCCAGAAATGGATGACGGAAGAGTTCTTCTGAGTCTACGTAAAGCAGCAAAAGACAAAGGCTGGGATGAAATAGTGGAACTGTTCGAACAGAAGAAGACTGTCGAAATACACCCGTATGACGCTAACAGAGGTGGCTTGTTAATTCAGTATGAAGGTGTTAGAGGGTTCTTACCTGTGTCGCAACTTTCAGCCGAACACTATCCCCGTGTGGCAGGTGCCGACAAGGACGAAATTCTACAGAGGCTAAATTCTCTACTGAAGCAGACGATTAAAGTACGGATTTTAGATGTTGATAGAACCCAAAGTAAGCTCATTTTCTCCGAGAAAGAAGCTGTACGTGAAGACATGCAAGATAAGTTCGATAAACTTAAGATAGGCGACAAAGTTAAAGGAACTATTACTGGTGTAGTGGACTTCGGTGCGTTCGTGAACGTAAGTGGCATTGAAGGCCTAATTCACATATCTGAAATATCTTGGGACAGAGTGGAGAATCCGAGCGATTATGTGAAAGTGGGCGATCAGGTTGAAGCAAAGATAATCGCTATCGACAAAGACCGTTTATCTCTTTCACTAAAACAACTTCAAGCCGACCCGTGGGTTAAAGAAGTCGGAGCGTATAAAAAAGGTGATAATGTAAAAGGTGCTGTAACAAGAATCACGCCGTTTGGTGCATTCATTCAGATAAGCCCTGCTGTGGAAGCTTTGGTACATATATCTGAACTTGGAGAAGGCGAAGGAATTGATCCAGAGAAAATTTTTAAACTGAACGAAGAAAAAGAATTTACCATTCTAGACATCGATAAAGACGCTAGAAAGATTAGTCTGAGTTTGAAAAAGTAATCACCTCGGTATTTTGAGGTAGACTAATAAAAAGGAGCAGTCATGGCCAAACTACAAATAGAAGTCCCAGGTGTGATAACTGTTGGTGAACTTGCCAAGCAGCTAGATTCTAGTCCTGCTGAACTGATCTCCGAGCTTATTAAGAATGGCATTATGGCCACCGTTAACGAAAAAATCGATTTTGAAACTGTGGAGATCATTCTTGCTGATCTTGAGAAGGACATAGAGGTGATTTCGGTGGACACAAAGTCTACTTTGACCCGAAAAAAACGTGAAGCTAGCGACAAAGCAAAGCCAAGACCGCCAGTTGTAGCGGTCATGGGTCATGTGGACCACGGCAAGACCTCACTTCTAGACGCTATCCGCGGCTCCGCTGTTGTAGACGATGAGGCTGGTGGAATAACCCAACATATTTCCGCATACAAAGTTGAGCACAAGAAAAGGTTCGTTACCTTTCTTGACACACCAGGGCACGAAGCCTTCTCGGCGCTTCGTGAACATGGAGCCAAGTTAACAGATTTAGCTATTATCGTGGTGGCTGCGGACGACGGAGTAAAACCTCAGACTAAAGAAGCAATAAAGTTTGCCAAAGAAGCTGGGGTAAAAATACTTGTAGCTATTAACAAAGTCGATAAAGAAACAGCAAACCCCAACAGGGTTCTACAAGAATTGAGTGATAACGACTTAATGCCAGAAACCTGGGGAGGCGATATTGTGACGCAAGAGGTCTCAGCACTTAAAGGCGAAGGCATATCTGAGCTGCTTGATATGGTATTTTTGGTAGCTGACGTGGAAGAATTAAAAGCGGACACCGATTGTAATGGTGAAGGACTCGTAATCGAAGCACACGTGGCCACAGGTAAGGGTGCAGTTGTCAGTTTGCTTGTAGAGCACGGTAGTCTGAAAAAGGGTGATCACATAGTTGCCGGTTCCGCACATGGTAAAGTGCGCACACTTACTGACGAAAAGCACAACACGATAACCGAAGCTGGACCATCCGACCCAGTGATAATAACGGGGTTTAAACAATTGCCTAACTTTGGCGACTTCTTCCGTGTTGTGAAAAACGATAAAGAAGCGAAGGCGATAGCCAAGGAAAGCGTTTCCAAAAATAGTGACAGTGGGCGCCTAAATATGACAAGTAGTGACCTGTTGAAGAAGATGAGTAATCTAAAGGGTTCCTCAGAGTTACCTGTGATAATTCGCACAGATGTGAAAGGTTCGCTAACCTCAATCGTCGATAGCCTTAAGGCACTAAACAATGACGAACTAAATGTTCGAGTAGTTGGATCGGGAGTAGGCAATATTTCCGAATCAGACGTAACTATGGCTGCAACTAGCGGCGCAGCAATTTACGGGTTCAGCGTGGATTTACCCACACAAGTAAAACAACTAGCAATAGCTGAAAACGTCGATATAAAAATTTTTGACGTAATTTATGAACTAATCGACGACGTTAAAGCACGACTCGAAGATATGCTTGAGCCAGAAATTATTGAAACCGAAGTAGGTAAGCTGATTATTAAAGGTATTTTTAGGACTACTAAGTCTCAAGTCATTTGTGGTGGTGAAGTGACGAAAGGTAAAGTTGCTCCAGGCACAGTAGCTAAAATTACACGCGGCGGCGAGGAGATTGCCGAGGTTAAAGTAACTAGTGTAAAAAGACAGCAACAGGAAGTGAAAGAAGTGTTTGAAGGCGACATGTGCGGCCTCCAACTGGAAACAGATACAAAGATTATTCTGCAAGAAGGCGATAAACTGGAGTTGATAAACAGAGAAACTAAGGCTAGGAAGCTGTAGTCTCTTAGGAGTTTGCGATGGAAAAAGATCCAACAATGAGGTCTGGTGAGGTTTTAGACGACAAAATAGAGTTAACTAGCAACAATAAGAAAAAGAGGCGTGTTGCTAAGTTCATTTCTGCAAAAATTACAAAATGGCTGTCAAAACCCGAAACAACACCGAATCTGGACGAAAGAGGAGCAGGTGAAGAAACCACAGGAATTAGCAGCAGACTGGCGCAAATGCTTAGTTATAAACGATACGAAAACCAGGAGGACACTAAGCCAGCGATCGAAGGTGGTGCGGAAGCTCGTGGGGGCAGTAGGCTCGTCAGAATTTTAAGAGAATTTCGGCACATTCTAGCTAGTTCAACGAGGGCTGCAACGAATAATGTTGAAAAACTTCCAAACGTCGATAAAATACCAAACGAAGAGCGCAAAACTCAAACAACAAGAGAGGCCGCGAGAATTGAAACAATCAACACCAAGAAAGAGGTGGACGTTGACGCACAGCAGCATAACGAGCGCAGAAGTGAAGTGCATACCGAAATATCTAAAGGTTCGAATACAGTACGATTATATTCACAGGGTGAGAATACGCGCCCATCTGACAACAGCAAGGAGTTTAAAGAATTAAAACGTGAAATTAAACAAAACGAGAAGGATATTGCCGAATTCGACAAAGAAGTTGCTAATCTTCAAAACGAAAAACGGCAAAAAGAAAATGAACTTAGTCCACAAAATCCACAGACAACTTACTATGAAGAATCCAGAAAAACAATTGAGGAAGAAAAACCACTTCCGAGTAGCGTAGACACACAACCCGAACCGCACATTGGCGTTGCCGGGAAAGAGAAAAAAGAAACAAGCAACAACTCTAGAACCGACAGCGAACAAACAAAGCCCGAAGCAGAGACTATTTCACAAAATAAACAAATACCAACAACTGAAATAGCAAAGACACCCGAGACGAAGGCGCCTAGTAATGCTGATTTATCTAAAAAAGAAGTAGCTAACAATTACACAGAAGCAGCTAGGGAGTATAACCGGCCAACTCCAGAAGCAAAGACCGCAGAAATCGAAACACCCGAAAATCTACAAAGAGGTCTGAAAAAAATAGTAAAACCTATGAGTGAAGGAGCCGGAAGCGTGTCAACAGACCGTGGCAGTGAAGTTTCCGATAAATCGCCTGTGCATATGATAAGTGGGCGCGGGAAAATTACTTTAGAGACGAAGGTAGAGGTTATTTTGGCAGTAACGCTGGTTGTTTTGTTATTTGTAGCCGTAATACTACTCGCTAAAGCCTTAACTAGTTGATATCATTTATTTAAACTGAACCACAAAAGGAGAAGTTATGATAAAGATTGATAATAAACTACTGGAAGAATTAGGATTAAGTTCGTTGTCAGACGACGATAAAAAAGCGCTTCTTTCGCACCTTTATGAACAACTTGAACTAAATGTCGGGAAAGTCTTGGCTTCCAAAATGAGCGATGAACAACTTGACGAATTTGAGGCGTTTGTAGACAGCAACGACGAAGAGAATGCGCTTAAGTGGCTTGAGGGCAACTTCCCAAACTACAAAGATGTTGTAGCGCAGGAACTCGATAAGTTAAAAGACGAACTTAAGAACAATAAAGACACTATTCTTTCTGAAAGCAAGCAATAGTACTATAAGTGGTTTCCCATAAGAAACTCTTTCGCGGTCATTTCACGTTTGCCGGCAGGCTTAAGACGACAGATAACCAGAACGTCCTCTGAACAATAGACATGTATCTGATCGGCGACAACTTTCATGCTTCCAATAGTGCCTGAGCCAGCGACCGTCGAAGCCTCCGTAATTGCAACCTGGGTATGAGCTATTACTGTTTTTGAACTGGGCCAAGAAATGTATGCTCTAATTTGTCTTTCAATTGTTTTTGCTGACTGGCTCCAATTAATAACGCCATCTTGTTTGGTGATCATAGGTGCGAAAGAGGCCAAATTGTCATCTTGTTGTTTAGGTGCAAGCTCACCGCTTAGTATTTGTCCAAGATTGTTTACTAATAGTTTAGAGCCAGCGCTAGCCAGAGTTTCGTAAAGTTTAGGAGAAGTTTCTTTCCCGCTGAGATTAACAATTTCCTGGGCATATATCGGACCAGCGTCCATTTTTTTGACTAATTTCATTAGCGAAACACCAGTTCTTCCATCGCCGTTAAGAATGGTTTGTTCGATTGGCGAAGCACCGCGGTATTCAGGCAGTAACGAGGGGTGCACATTAATAATTCCGCCCTCGAACAAATCAAGAATCGAAGGTGGGACGATTTTTCCGAACGAGCTAAGGACACCTGCAAAAGGACTGTACTTAGATAACTCTTCCTCCAACGCATCAATATTCATTTTCTCAATAACAGGTATATTTCCGCGAAGAGCATATTTTTTGACTTCAGACGCTTCAAGTTTGTTGCCACGGCCTTTCGCGCGGTCTGGTTTAGTGACAACAGCAACAACAGTAAATCTGTTTTCAACCAAAGCTCTAAGCGAGCTTAGACTGAATAACTCAGTTCCGAAAAAGATTAGATTTTTTGATTTGTTCATAATCAAGTTTTTCTAGCTTTCCGTTGTTGGCTAAATGATAAAATGCATCATGATTCTGAGCTATGTGGTCAATAAACACTAATCCGTTTGTGTGATCTACCTCGTGCTGCAACACCCTTGCTAAGAAATCTTCTGCTGTAACTCTAAATTCATTGCCGTCAATATCTAACGCTTTAACCTTAATTTTTTTGTATCTAGGAACCATACCGTAAACATCTTTAATGCTAAGACAGCCTTCGTAATCTTCAACGAGCTCGCCCTCTTTTTTTACGATTACAGGGTTAATGAAGGCCGTGAAACTCCTGTCGTTTTTGTCGTCAAAATTATTACGCACTACCACAATACGCAACTGCTTATTGATCTGTATTGCAGCCAAAGCAATGCCGAATTCATGCGGTCTAGAGTCTTCCCAATCGAGAGTAACGTCTTCCATGTTTTTAACGAGTTGTTTTATTTCGTCAGTAATAACTCCTACACGCTTTGATTTCTTGCGCAGGCTAGCGTTGGGCAGATTAATGATGTCGTCTTTCGTCTTCATATATTGTTAACGTAGAGTATACCTGTTCTAAGGTGTTATTTAAACCAAGTCAAAGCAAGCTAACAGGGTCGATATTAATCGCCCACTTTGTCTTGCCTAAGAATTTTTTTGCTACGTCAACAAGCTTATTGCGCGAACTTGATTTCACAAGTATTTGCCAACGGTACTTATTGCCGCGTCTTTCGTGAAATGATGGAGCAGGGCCAACAACGGTTACACCCTCAAGGCGCTCGATACCGTTCATAGCCTTCTGCGCAACTTGTTTTGCAGTTGCTCGTGAAGCGTAAGCACATGTAAGCAGGAGAAGGTGTCTGAACGGGGGGTAGGCTCCAGCTTTTCTTTCCGAAAGTGCCCATTCGTAAAACCCAGCATAATCCTGATTTTTTGCCCGTTGTATGACCAGGTTTTTTGGTGCAAAGGTTTGAATTCCTACATAACTTTTCTTCGAGTGTCTTCCCACGCGCCCCACTACCTGGTGAAGTAATTGGAACACTTTTTCGTTAGTACCGAAATCAGGTATGCTCAGCCCAGTGTCAGCAGAAACTACAACTCCTGTGTTGAGTTTAGGCAGATCAAGGCCTTTCGCAATCATCTGAGTCCCCACCAGGATGTCTATCTTGCCAGAGTGCAAATCGTGATATCTTTGAGCTAACGATTCTGCTTTTTTGTTGTCAGTGTCGAAACGAGCTATTTGTGCAGCAGGGAAAAGCGAATGTAATTCTTGTTCAATTTTTTTCGTACCGAACCCTTTGTATACGATGTCAGTGTTGCTGCACTTAGGGCAGGACGTAGGCAGCTTGTTTGAGCGGCCGCAGTTGTGGCACTTCAACGATTCGTTATCTTGATGCAATACCATAGGTATAAAGCAGTTAGGGCAGTTAGCTGTCCAAGCGCATTTAGAGCAAATAACCAAAGGGGATGTACCTCGACGATTATGGTAAATGAGAGTTTGCTCGCCTTTTTCTAGCGCTTGTTTAATTTTAGCTAAAGCTTCTCGACTAAGTATTTTATTTCTTCGCTCAACTTTCATATCTATCAAGGACACTTCACGACCAGCGATAGATTTAATAGGGTTTGCTAACTCTACAATTGCACTGCGTTGATCGGCAAGATAGTAATCGGTAACTGATGGGGTAGCACTTCCTAGTATTAATTTAGCATTGTTAATATCGCAAAGTTTTCTAGCCACTTTTAGAGTGTTATAACGTGGACTATTATCTTGTTTGTATGAATCGTCATGACATTCGTCAATAACTATTAAGCCAAGCCTGCTGACTGGCATGAAGAGTGCCGATCTAGGTCCAATCACAACTTGCGGTTTATCGGATTCGTAGATGTTCTTCCATACACGGTGCCGTTCACTTTCGGTCATGTTTGAGTGTGTTACGAATATGTCGTCGAAGTAGTTTCGGAACTGTTTTACGAGCTGCGTGGTAAGAGAAATTTCAGGCACTAAGACTATAACTGACTGCTTATTACTGACTACTTCTTTTGCCAGCTTGATGTACACGTGTGTTTTTCCAGACCCTGTAACTCCGTAAAGCAAGGACGTGTCTTTGGACAGAGAAAGTTGCTTAATGGCGGCAGACTGTTCCTTGGTTAACTTGTGTTCTGCGCCTTTACCGGGCAATTTGTTTTGCGGAGTAAGTTCTTTTTCTCGTCGTTTAATTTGCAAACCTGCAGGCACAAGCAGTCGTACGCAGACGCCTATTGGCGCTTGGTAATACTGGCTAATCCAACGTGTAAGCTTTATTAACTTGTCGTCTATCGTTACGTTAATCGTTTTCTCAATTTGTCTAGTTTTGAAATCGGGCCGACCGACGGCATTAACTATTACACCAAGCTCCTGCACATCCCGCACCTTTAGGCTAACTACCGCCCCAGTGTGCAACTTTTTTGCTGAATGGTAGGTTAAAAGCCCAGAAGCAGATCGGGCAGATTTTACTAATGCCACCTCGTAATATCTCATTATTTAATTATCCTACCTGCAAATAAAATCACAAGTCAGATATTTTTTGCTAAACTTCACGTACGTATGTATTTCAAAGATCGAGCATTTGCAGGAAAAGAATTAGCAACAAGTCTATCAAAATATACTGATGATGACGTTGTAGTGGCTACATTGTCTGAGTCTTCGGAAGTGCTCGGAAAAATTATCGCACAGCAGCTAAGAGTAAGTATGACCACACTTATTAGTAAAGTTATTACCCTACCTGGTGAAAATTCGAATTTAGGCGCTGTTGATCAAACAGGACACTTTGCATACAACACTCACTTATCTGAAGGAGAAATCGACGAGTATGCCGCTGAATATCACAATTACATCGAGGCGGAGAAGATCACAAAAACACACGAAATTAATCGGGATGTTCTAACCGGCGGACTCTACAGTAGAAACGAATTTACAGACAAAGTAATTATTCTTGTTAGTGATGGAATTAACGACACCGCCACACTAGATTCAGCAATCGAATATTTGAAGCCGATTAAACTGAAAAAACTAGTAATGGCTGTGCCAGTAGCTTCTGTTCCGGCAGTAGATCGTATGCATATCACCTGCGACGAGATACATGTTCTTAGTGTGACGGAAAACTTTCTTACGGTTGATCACTACTACGATGACACCAGACAAAGATAGTGGAAAACATATTTTATTTGTAAGCCTAAGTATGTATAATGTTGTTGTAATAACAATGTGAGGCAACATGCTAGAGGTGTTTATAACTTCACGAGTAAGACGAAAAATCGTGGTGGTATATGCAAAATACCCAGATTTTAAAACTCATGTTCGTGGTCTCGCAAAACTCATCAAAGAAGATCCCGGCAACATTCAAAGGGAACTTAAAAAGCTCGAAAAGGTGGGATTTTTGAAATCCGAAAAAAAGGGAAATACTAAGGTGTATTTTACGAACAAACACTTCCCAATATTCAAAGAATTACAAAGTATTGTTTTGAAATCTCATAGGGCGCAACAGCGAAGCATAAATAGCCAGTGAACTTACACTCAGCAAAAGAAATTTTAAAAAAACTGTTGATTTCGAGGGGTTTTAATTCTTCAACAGACCGAGATAAATTTGTTAATCCTAACTACAGCGATTTGTACGGCACAGAAGAACTACCAGATATTAATGTAGCAGTGAACAGAATAATACTTGCCAAGAAAAATAGTGAAAAGGTATGCATTTATGGCGATTATGATGTTGACGGTTTAACTGCAACGACCCTTCTTTTAGACGCCTTTTCAGATTTTGGAATAGAAACGATTAGTTACATACCCGATAGGTTTAGTGAAGGGTACGGGCTTAGCGCAAAGAGCATGGAGTTTCTAGCCTCTGAAGGAACAACACTTATCATTACTGTCGATTGTGGTTCTAAATCTCACAAGGAAATAAAGAAAGCGTACAGCTTAAATATGGACGTGATAGTCACTGATCACCACAGCGTGGGCGATACTTTACCAGAATGCGTAGCCGTAATTAACCCAAAACGAAATGACTCTAAGTACCCGTTTAAGCAATTAGCAGGTGTTGGCGTAGCGTTTAAACTTGTCCAGGCACTACAAACAAAACTGAGCGGAGTGAAACCTGGACAAGAAAAATGGTTACTGGATTTAGTAGCACTTGGAACAACCTGTGACGTAGTTCCTCTGACAGACGAAAATCGAATTCTAGTGAAATGGGGTCTAGAAGTAGCTAGAAAGTCAAGAAGGCCAGCATACGGCGCTCTGAGTAGTGTCAGTGGGAGTGAAAAGTCCACACTTGATACCGAGACGTTTGGTTTTAGATTCGGCCCACGCCTTAATGCGGCTGGGAGACTTGAGACTGCTCAAAAGAGTCTCGATTTATTAAGAGCAACCAATACCACCGAATCAATGAGCTTAGCCACCCAGCTCGACACTCTAAACACACAACGTAGAAGTGAACAGGATAGGGTGTTTGAGCAGGTAATACTAGCCGCCCAAAACTACGAAGAAGACGACGTACTTGTACTTATTGGTGAAGACTGGTCACAGGGCATAGTTGGTATAGTTGCATCCAAGACTCTCACGCGTTTTAAAAAACCATCCTTCATCCTTCAAGACCTTGGGAAGGAAAGCAAAGGCTCCGCCAGGTCGTTTGGTGGTTTCCATTTAGATCACGCACTCAACAAGCTTTCTGCTCTAACGCTCAAAGGTGGAGGACATGCCATGGCGGCGGGAGTAACATTGAAGACAGAAAACGTGAATGCTTTTAGGGAGCAGATAAACAAGTACTACAAAAGTCTAAACCTAAAAGACCAAGCTAAGTTTTTGGAGGTGAAAACAGAAATCCAGCTAACTGACTTGTCGTTAATTGACGAGAACCTAGTAACAACGTTGGATAAAATGGCACCTTTTGGATTAGACAACGAAAAGCCAGTTTTCGAATCAAAACTAACAGTAGTTGAAGCGCGCGCAGTCGGTGCCGATGGAACGCATTTGAAGGCAGTACTTCAGGATAAAAGTGGAGTTGAAATCGACGCGATTGGTTTTGGTTTGGCTAAGAACTTTGATTTTGAGGCTTTAAATGTCAAGGCAAAATTTAGGATAGGATTAAACACTTTCAACAGTCGTACTAACGTTCAACTAGAGTTACTTCAAATAATCTCAAGCAATTAATGAAAGTGGTTCTTGCATAATGACCTCTGTTGAGCTAAAATAGTCCGAAGTTATGTTGCAGGTTACACGAAAAGACTCGAAAGAGGCGCTGGAGAATATGATCCGTCGCTTCAATCGTAAAGTCCAACAGTCAGGTATTTTAGCAGAGGTTCGAGCGAACCAATACTTCGAGAAACCCATAAGTAAGTCAGAAAGACGCGCAAAAGCGATTATTCGTAACCAACGCAGAGAAGAGAAACTACAGGACATTCGCTTAGGCCGTCGACGCTAATGCAGCAGATCATCGAAAAAGATATAAAAGTCGCACTACTAGCTGGCGACAGGTTAAAAGTAGAGGTTCTGAAAGGTCTAAAGAGTTCAATTCAGAACCAACGTATTGCATCTGGAAAAGACTTAGATGATGATGAAATTATCAAACTGGTAAAAAAAGAAACGAAAAAACGGCACGAAGCAGCAAGTTTGTACGAGCAAGCTGGAGCAGGCGAGCGGAAAGAAAAAGAGCTAAAAGAAGCCGATATCCTAGCGAAATATCTACCAGAGCAGCTCACCGAGCAAGAACTCAGCAAAGTTGTCGATAATGTAATTGAAGACAACAAAATTGATAGCCCGCAAAAGTTAGGCATGCTGATAGGGCTTGTAAATAAACAAGTCGGCGCTGGGGCAGATGGCGCCAGAATAGCTAAAATTGCTAAGGAAAAATTAGGGATTTAAATGATATTGATATTGGGGCCTCCCGGCGCAGGAAAAAGCATACAAGCCAGGCTTCTTGACGAGCTAGGCAAGGTGCAGTGGCTGTCTATAGGTAAGATTCTTCGTGACAGTATTGATACACTGCCAAAAGCAATGAGTGATCAAATGATAGAAGGGGAACTAATAGACGATAATTTAGTTTCTCAAGCGCTCGAAGCCGCGATTGCTACCAAAGACAATGAGCCGGTAATACTTATTGACGGTTTTCCGAGACGTGAATCGCAGGTTGCATGGCTAGAAAGCTATCTGGCGAAAACTCAACGCGCAATTACTAAAATTATCCACATAAAACTTCCCGAAGAGCTTTCAGTTGAAAGATTACGAAAGCGTGGCCGACTAGACGATAACGAACAAACAGTAAGAAAACGCTACGCCCAGTATGAAGGCGAAGTTCTCAGAGTGATCGAAGTTTTTGGAGGCGAGGGCGTGCCTGTACACGAAATAAACGGCGACAACACCATTGAAAATATCCACAATCAAATATTAGAAAGTATTTGAACAAATGATGACTAAGGTGAAGACTGCCAAAGAAATCGAAAACATGCGTGTAAGCGGAAAAATGCTCGCAACAGTGCTGAAGCTCATGAAAGACAACACAGCTGCAGGGGTCACGCCAAAACACCTCGCGACATTAGCAGCTAAAGAGCTCAAAGCCCTTGGTGGCAAACCGGCGTTTTTGGGTTACCAAGGATTCCCGAATGTAATATGTATATCTGTGAACGAAGGAGTTGTTCATGGTATACCCAACAGTATAGAGTTGGCAGAGGGAGACGTAATTGGCTTCGATTTTGGTGTACAGTATCGCGGAATGATAACTGATAGTGCAATTACGCTACCTGTAGGCAAGGTGTCTAGCGAAGCGCAAAAACTGCTAAACGCCACAAACGAGGCAATGCTCGCAGGAATCGATTCTGTTGCAGACGGCGTCAAAACCGGAGATATCGGTGCCGCCATCGAGAAAGTATTATCTGAGAACAATCTTGGTATAGTACGTGATTTGGTTGGTCATGGAGTTGGCCACCAACTACATGAAGATCCCAATATTCCGAATTATGGTCACAAAGGGAAAGGTGTGGCTCTGAAAACAGGCATGACCGTGGCTATAGAACCTATGGCTACTCTTGGGGGTGACAAAGTTATGGTAACTGATGACGGCTGGACAGTAGCCACTGTAGATAAAAGCCTTTCAGCGCAGTTTGAGCACACCATATTGGTAACAGATTCTGGCTCAGAAATACTTACCACTTTGTAACCTATATTCTTAGTTGCTTGCGAGAGGCGGAGCGCAAGCGCTATACTGAAACATATGCAAAAGACAAACCAGCACTTTATCGGTCTAGACATAGGCACATCACAAGTAAGATGTGTTATCGCAAGTATAAGCGACGGCGATTTAGTACCGACAATTGTTGGTGTCGGTTCTAGTTCAAACTTGGGAGTTCGAAAAGGCTCCATTGTGAATATTCAAGAAACTGTTCAAGCAGTCGATGCTGCAATAGATGAAGCCGAAAGAATGTCCGGTTACCAGGTGTCAAACGTAACTGTGAATGTAAACGGTTCACACATAAAAGGAATGAATTCTAAAGGCGTAATTGCCGTTGGTGCAGCGAATCGCGAAATAACTTCCGAAGACATACTTCGCGTGGAAGAAGCAGCGACGGTAGTACAACTACCACCGAACCGCGAAATTATCCAAGTATTTGCAAAAAACTATTTGTTAGATGGGCAGGAAAACATTAAAGATCCTCTAGGAATGTCGGGCGTTAGATTAGAGGTCGAAGCCCATGTAGTTACGGCGGCAAGTCCATCGCTTAGAAACATCGACAGCGTGCTCGACGCCACTGACACAGGAATAAATAGCAGACTTCTTTCAGGTCTTGCAGCTACGGGCGCAGTTATTAATCGTCAGCAACGTGAAAATGGAGTTGCGGTTATCGACTTCGGTGCAAGCACTACCAATTTAACTGTTCTGGAAGAAGGTGATGTTCAATATGTAGCGGTTATACCTATGGGTAGCAACAATGTTACGAATGATTTAGCTATTGGACTGCGCACTGAGTTAGAAGTAGCAGAGAAAGTGAAAATTAGCAGTAATGTGAACGGTCCCGGCACCAACCGAGCTAAGAAGAGTAAGAAAATAAAGTTCACCGTAAGCAGGCGTGATTATATTTTCGCGCAGAATGATATTGAAAACATTATGCAGGCGCGACTGGACGAAATTTTCGAGCATGTTGATAACGAGCTGGAACGCGTCCATCGCGCAGGTAAGTTGCCTGGTGGCGTTATCATTGCGGGTGGAGGAGCGAAGCTAACTGGGCTAGAAAAATACGCCAAAGAAAGTCTTAAACTTCCGGTCCGGATAGCGAAGCCTACTGGCTTTTCAGGCTTATCTGACAAAGTGGCTGGCTCGGAATTCTCTACTGTAGTTGGTCTCATGCTTCATGATTTAGCCATAAAAGACACCCACTCCAATGGACCTAGAATTAAACTCAGCACCTCTGGTATCTGGAAGAGCATTACCAATATTGTAGGCAGCCTAAAGCCTTAGATTTTGTAGCGAGTAGTAAATTTATTCAGACTGATTATTCTGAGTAAATTATTGAACCTCTAAGAGTAGTTATTGTATACTTAGGGGAGAAATATTTTTGGAGGTACATATGCCGGAGGTTGCCCCAGCGGTCGAAACGTTCGCACGAATAAAAGTTATAGGTGTTGGTGGCGCAGGTAGTGCCGCAGTAAACAGGATGATAGAGGAAGGTATTAGCG
>SDBT01007899.1_pt1 | contig 17458 bp, 13 predicted proteins | sample 2277101 | NCBI WGS metagenome assembly SDBT01 (sample SAMN10404973, study PRJNA504765) | marine sediment metagenome | isolation source: marine sediment core GS10_PC15, 103 cmbsf | place: Arctic Ocean: Southern Knipovich Ridge | collected 2010 | reverse complement strand
CTGAAGGACGATCTGCTTTTGATCGGTCGGGACGTGCCTCTTCCCATCGAGACAGCCTTCGAGGAAGCCGGCGCCGTCGGCGTGGACCGGCTCTGCTGCGCGGCCGCGGCGTTCGACCGGATCGGCCGGGCGTGTGTCGTGGCCGATTTCGGCACGGCCATCACCGTCGACTGCGTCAATGACGACGGCGTGTTCCTCGGCGGGGCGATCCTGCCAGGCCTAGCGATGTCCGCCCGGGCCCTACATACCTGGACGGCGCAACTGCCAGAGGTTGAGCTTCGCCAGCCGGACTGGGTCTTCGGCGCCAATACAGCCGAGGCGATTGTCGGCGGGCTGATCTACGGCGCCCGCGGGGCCTTGAGGCGACTGGTGGAAGCTTACGCCAAGGATATGGGACACTGGCCGATGGTCATCGCCACCGGAGGCGACGCCGAGCTGGTCGTTCCCAGTTTGGAGGCCTCGGACCTCATCCAGGCGATCGTTCCCGATCTGGCGCTTCGAGGCATCGCGGCGGCCTACTGCAGGACCCTCCTGGGCTGAGATGATGGAACCGACCACCGCCTGGCTGCAGACCCCGCCCGGCCGAGCAGGCATCGCAGTGGTGTGCCTGGCCGGGCCACGAACCGGGGATGTGCTCGGGCGCGTTTTCAGGCCTGCCCGGTCGCAGGCGGGCGATTCGGAGAATATCCTGCGCCTCGGCTACCTCGTGGACGGTGACGTGCGGATCGACGAGGCGATCGTCTCTCGCAGAGGGCGAACCGCCGAGATCAACATCCATGGGGGATCGGCCGTCGCCGCCGCCGTCCTGAAGCTGCTGGGACGCTGCGATATCGCCCTGCTGGCCGCCCGCCCGGCGGCGCCGGAAAGCTTCCCCCTTGCCCACCCGCGGTGGAACAACCCGGCGATTGGCATGGAGATGCTCGAGGCACTGGCTGGAGCGCGAAGCCTGCGCGTGGCCTCGGCTGTGACCGAGCAATGGTCGGGTGGTATCAGCCGCCTGGCGCGGGAGGCGCTGAACGCCACGAGGCCGCCAGAGAATGTCCCGGCCGATCTGCAAGCCGCCGCCGATGCCTTCCCGACGATGCGGCGAATGCTTCAACCGGCGGAGGTGGTGCTGGCCGGACCTCCCAACGCCGGCAAGAGTCTGCTGGCCAATGCGCTGATCGGCCGGCAGGTCAGCATCGTCGACGCCACACCCGGCACCACGCGCGACTGGGTCCGCGAACTGGCCGTGCTGAATGGAATCCCAATCTGGCTGACCGACACGGCCGGGTTGTGGGACGTGCCCCAAGGCGTTGACGCCGAGGCCGTCCGCCGGGCCCGTCGCCGGGCCGAACAGGCCGACCTGGTCCTGCTGCTGGGGGTCGGCGGGCCGGTAAGCGTACCGGAATGGCTTCACGCTCGGAAGCTGCTTCGCGTGGGGAGCCAGTGCGACCGATGCCCGCCCGATGCTGCCGCCGACGTGGCTGTTTCGGCTGTTACCGGCCAGGGCATGGATCAGATCAAAGCGGCCATCGTCCGGGCCCTCAACCTGGCCGAGGTCCGGCCGACTCGCCCGATGGCCTTTACACGGCGTCAGGAAAGACTCCTGAGGGAATCCGCCGAATCGTTCAGCGCCGGCAGAACCGACCAGGCGAGCGCCGCACTCTCAGTTTTGCTGGAAGATACCCAGGCCGTGGATGTCTCGGGGGCGACAGGACGGGGCTAGCCGGCTGGAAGGCACAGGCTGCCAACGGCTCGGCCGTCACGCCAGCTCCAGCGTCGTATACTGGAGAACGATCTTCTTGTTGCCGTAGTTGTCGAAGAGTATCTCAACGCGGGTTTCCGGCCAGGGACGGGAGAGCTTGACGACCTTACCGGCGCCGAACTTCGGGTGGCGGACGCGGCAGCCGACCTGGAGGTATTCATACTCGGGGGGAAACTCTACGACGTTCTCCATCGCCTCGATCAGGGCCCGATCGTCGGTATCGGTGTAGAATCCGCCGCCGCCGGACCGGTGCGATCTGGGGCTGGGGGGCGCCGGGGAGGTGAGGTCTTCGACAGTCACCGACTCCTGGCCAATTTCCTGAAGGAACCGCGACGGTGCCTGTGGCTGCCGCCGTCCCCGCAACATTCGGCTTCGGGCACAGAGCAGCGTCAGCTCGTCCTTGGCCCGGGTCATGCCCACAAAGGCCAACCTCCGCTCTTCCTCCATATCCCGGCCCAGGCGCCCCCCCCCGCCGGCCGGCTCGACAGCCCCTTCCCGTTGAAACGGCAGCAGCCCGTCCTCGCAGCCGCCGATGAACACAGCCGGGAACTCCAAGCCCTTGGCGGCGTGAAGCGTCATCAAGGTCACAGTCCCGCCGGCGCCCTCGAGGCGGTCGACGTCGCTGACCAAGCTGATCTGATGGAGGTAGTCGCCCAATCCCCCGCCTTCACCGGAAGCGTCGAACTCCGTCGCCGCGGTGATGAGCTCATCGACGTTGGCCCGGGCCTGGCGGTCCTGTTCGTCGCGGCCGGCGAGCGAATCGGCCAGGCCGCTGCGGGTTACGACATCCTCCATCAGGCTCGCGACAGGCCGATCCAGGTCGGCGGCCAGGGCATCGATCAACTCGGCGAAGGCCCGGACCCTCTTGGCGGCTGCGGCGGCCAGCTTCTCATCATCAGGCTTCCGACAGGCCGCCAGCAGCGACAGCCCCCCAGCCGAGGCCATCTCTTCCAGACGGTCGACGGTCGTCGAGCCGATGCCGCGCGTCGGCGTGTTGATCACCCGCCGGCAACTCAGATCATCCTCCTGGTTGACCAGCAGCCTGAGGTAAGCCAGGACGTCCTTGATCTCCTTGCGGTTGTAGAACTCCACCCCGCGGGCGATGCAATAGGGAATGCCGGCCTTGAGCAAGGCCTCCTCCAGGACGCGGGAAAGGGCGTTGACCCGGTAGAATATGGCCACACCGGCATAGTCCCCGCCGGCCTGGCGGCGCTTGGCGATCCGCCGGGCCACCATCGCCGCCTCGGCGTGCTCGTCGTCCACAATCACCACGCGGACATCGCCGCCCCCCTGCCGCTGCGTCCAGAGCGCCTTATCCTTGCGCTGGCGGTTGCGGGCAATCAGCTGCGACGCCGCCGTCAGGATCGGCTTGGTGGAGCGGTAGTTCTCCTCCAGGCGCACGACAGTGGCGTTGGGGTAGTCGGCCTCGAACTCCAGGATGTTGTTGATGTCAGCGCCGCGCCAGGCGTAGATGCTCTGGTCAGGATCGCCGGTGACTGCGATGTTCTCGTGGTCCAGGGCGATTCCGTGAGCGATGACGTACTGGGCGTGATTCGTGTCCTGGTACTCGTCGATCATGATGTACCGATACCGCTGGGAAAGTGCCCGGCGGATGTCCGGCCAATCCCGAAGCAGAAAGGCCGTCCGCAGCAGCAGATCGTCGAAGTCCAAGGCGTTGTTGCCGGCCAGCGAATCCTCGTAGGCCCGGTAGATCCCCGCGACGTTGCGACTGTAAAAATCCCCGGCCTGCTGGGCGAAGGCCTGCGGCGTCTTCATTTCGTTCTTGGCGTTGGAGATCGCCGCATGGACCGCGGCGGGCGAGAGGCGCGCCGTTTTCAGATCAAGCCTGGCCATCGCCTCCTTGACGATCCTGAGCTGATCGTTCCGGTCGTAGATGGTGTAGTTGCCCGACAGGCCGGCCTCGAGGGCGAATTCCCTCAGCAAGCGTGCGCAGAGGGAATGAAACGTGCAGATCGTCGCGCCCTTGGGCACCTCCAGCCGCTCGACGCGCTCCCGCATCTCGCCGGAGGCCCTGTTCGTGAATGTAATCGCCAGGACCTGCCAGGGCGCCACGCCCTGACGAATTAGATTAGCCACCCGCCGGGTGATAACCCGGGTCTTGCCCGAGCCGGCCCCGGCCAGGACCAGCAGCGGGCCATCCTGGTGGGCTACGGCGAGACGTTGCGGTTCGTTGAGATCGGAAAGCAGATCCACCGGCCGGCCTCCAAGGCAATAGGAATACGGACTATCAGCGGACTATACCCGCCGACGCCGCGCCGGCCAAGGTCAAGCCGCCTGATGAGCTCGTTTGAGGCAGCTTTTACACGACACAATTAAAGATTCCTCCCCCCAAGCCGATGTAAGCATCGAGAACCTTCAATGGGACCAGCCTCCGAGATGCTATGCAAACTTTACATGGAAAAGAGGTTCTGACCACCGGCGAAGTGGCTAAGATCTGCCACGTCGCCCCGCGGACGGTGAGCAAGTGGTTCGACACCGGACAATTGCGGGGCTATCGCATTCCCGGCAGCCGGGACAGGCGGATTCCCGTCGAGCAGCTCGTGGCGTTCATGCGAGCCTACGGCCTGCCGCTGGACAGCTTGGACGGCGGCCTATGCCGCCTGCTGATTGTCGATCCAGATGCCGGTGAGGAACTCTGCGAGACCCTAAACGCCTCGGACCGATACGAGGCCCGCAGGGCAGAGAACGGCTTTGAGGCGGGCATTCTCGCCGAGCAATTCCGTCCGCACGCAATCGTCCTGGATATCAGCGCCTCGCTGGAGGAAGGGCTGGCCATTTGCAGGAACATCAAGGCCAATACCACCTTACAGTCGACGGTAGTCATTGCAGCCAGCCTGGATGAAGGCCCCGAGAAGCGGCGACAGGTCGTCGAGCGGGGTTTCGACGAAGTCCTGATTAAGCCTTACTCTGCAGCTGAACTCGCCGAACTTATCGCTCGTCTCATGAGTCCGGTGACCTGAGAAAACACACAACCCGGGGCCGCCCTGGAGGGCGTGGGTATGTGCGTCCCACGTTCGGGCGGCCCAGTATTTATCTCAGCGCGATCCTGCCGCGTGCAGCGGACAAACAGCGCCGAGGAGGCACGATTGGCCCGGGGGTAGGCGGGCCAACGTGAGCAGGAGTCGGCGCAATCGCTTCGCCGGGCAGCCCTATCCGTGGGGCTGCCCGATTTTTTCTCTCGACGCACCCCAAGCCGGTCGGCCCAAACCTGTTGGACACAATCTTGGATTCTGCTGCTTGACTCGGCCTGCGTCGGCCGATATAATTCCTGCTGAGGTAAGACATGATCCGTCGCGCTGACAGCCTGAGCCTATCCCTATTGCTGTTGCTCCGGCTGCGCTGACGGATCGCGGAATATACCCTGAAAGATAAAGGCTCCGTGGTCCGTTAAGGCTGCGGAGCTTTTTCTTTGCCCAGGCAGACTGGTGTGGACAATGGCCCGACGCCGATAGGAACAATATGGAATCTAACAAGCGCATCGCATGTTCAGCACGGGAGTTGGGGCGAGGCTCGTCCGAGACCCTCCCGAGGCGTCCCCGGGGCGCAAGAGAGCACTTGAAGGAGCCATATGATGGCTGACGAGAGAAACATTCTGATTTTTGACACGACCCTCCGCGATGGCGAGCAGTCGCCCGGGTGCAGCATGAACATCGCCGAGAAGCTGGAAGTGGCCCGCGCGTTGGAAGCCCTTAACGTGGACGTCATCGAGGCGGGCTTTCCGATCGCTTCGCCGGGCGACTTCGAGGCGACCAAGGCCGTCGCCGACGAAATCCGCGGCTGCGTAGTCTGCGGCCTGGCCCGGTCGGTCGAGGCGGACATCGTCCGGGCGGCCGATGCGGTGAAAAACGCCGCCAAGCCGAGGATTCACGTCTTCTGCGCCACCAGCGAAATTCACCGCCAGTACAAGCTCAAGCGGGCGAAGGAAGAGATCATCAAGATGTCCGTGGAAGGCATTAAGCTGGCCAAGAGCTTCACGCAGGACGTGGAGTTCTCTCCGGAGGACGCCTCCAGGACGGAGCGGGATTTCCTGGTCGAGGTGGTCACGGCCGTCATAGAGGCCGGCGCGACGGTTGTGAACATTCCCGACACCGTCGGCTACGCGATGCCGGCGGAATTCGGCGACCTGATCCGCCACCTGATCGCCAATGTACCCAACATCGATCAGACCGTCCTGAGCGCGCACTGCCACGACGACCTGGGCCTGGCGGTCGCCAACTCGCTGGCGGCGGTTCGGGCCGGCGCCCGGCAGGTCGAGTGCACCGTCAACGGCATCGGCGAGCGGGCCGGCAACGCCGCCCTCGAAGAGATCGTCATGGGCATCAGGACGCGGAAGGACTTCCTCGGCGTCAGCACCGCCATCAACACGCGGCGGATTTGCCCCACCAGCCGATTGGTGGCCTCCGTGACGGGCACGACCATCCAGCGAAACAAGGCCATCGTCGGGGAGAACGCCTTCGCCCACGAGGCGGGCGTCCACCAGCACGGCATGATGGCCCACCGCGAGACTTACGAGATCATGAAGCCGGAGGAAATCGGCATCTCCTCAAGCCGGTTCGTCTTGGGCAAACATTCCGGGCGCCACGCGTTCGCTCAGCGCATCGAGGCACTGGGCCACACGCTGGACGACGAGCAGATGGCCCGGGCCTTCGAGCGATTCAAGGCGCTGGCCGATAAGAAGAAGGAAGTCTTCGACGAGGACATCGAGGCCCTGATCGACGAGCAGATCGAACAGGTGCCGGAGGTCTGGACGCTCGCGGGGGTGCAGACCACCGCCGGCTCGAAATCCATCCCCACCGCCACCGTCAGCCTGATGAGGGAAGGACAGGTTTATACCGATGCCGCCATCGGGGACGGACCTGTCGACGCCGCCTACGAGGCCATCCAGCGAATCACCGGCGCCAAGGTCGAGCTGAAGGACTACACGCTGCGGGCGATCACCTCCGGCAAGGACGCCCAGGGCGAGGTGGCTCTGGAGGTCGAGCACCAAGGGCGGCGATTCCGCGCCCGCGGAGTCAGCACCGACATCGTCGAGGCCTCCGCCCTGGCCTACCTCTCGGCTATCAACCGGGTCTTGCTCAAGGCTAACGGCACCGACGCGCGCCCGGCCCAGCCTTAAGCAGTATTCAATAATGATGGAGAACTGCCACAGCAGGAGAGCCCTGGAAAGTTAATAGCCTTACCAAGAACGCCCACAATCCGTGGGACAGTGACTCCCAGCCGGTTGGCTTGTTGCCGGTCGCCTCTTGGTGTAGCATGCACATCTTGCCCTAGTCGCGCAGAGGCGCGGACTTGCCTGGAGTTGCCCCAGTGATTTGCCGGAAAAGCGCTCTGCCAGTAATTCTTGCCGCGATCGGAGGTTTGTCGATGTCTTCGGCCCCAGCAGACCAGGCCCAGAAGTATGTCAGCGCCGTCGCCGCCTTCGCCGAGAAGGTCCTCGCCTGCGGAACGGACCGTTACGGCCCGGGGGAAACGCCGCTGTTTGTCGACGGTGTGGACGTCCGGACGCTCCAGCCGGTTCAGTGGAACTACCGCGGGACGACGTGGACACTGTCCAACCAAGCGAGCCATCAGAACCTTTTCCGCGTTCTGGACGGGCTGACGGCCTTGACGGGCCAGGAGAAGTACCGCGACTCGGCCAAGCTGGCGATTCGCTATGCCTTCGACCACTTGCAGGCCGACAACGGGCTGCTCTACTGGGGCGGACACACCTGCTGGGACGTCTCGCGCGACCAGTGGGCCGGGCGTCAATGGCTGGGAGGGGGCAAGGGCCGACCGATTCACGAGCTGAAGTGGCACATGCCTTACTATGGGCTGATGCGGGAGGTGGATGCGGTGGCCACTCAGCGGTTCATCGAGGCGATCTGGCGCGGGCATGTGCGGGACTGGGCCATTCTTGACATGGACCGGCACGCAGACGTGCTCGGAAAGCTCGACGGGAAACTCTGGGATCATGAGTATACCGGCGGTGAGGTCTTCTTTTCCGGGACCGGCAGGACCTTTAGCAACATCGGCACGGACATGATCTACGCCGCGGGCCTGCTGCACGCCTGGACGGGCGAGCCGGGGCCGCTGATCTGGGCCAAGCGCCTCGCCGAGCGGTACGCCCAGACGCGCGACCCCCGGACCGGTCTGCGGGGCTATCAGTACAGCTATCGTCCGCCGGACCGGGCCAAGGAGCAGTTCGGCCCGGAGTTGGAGGGCCATCTCGTGCTTGAGGGAACGCTCCTGAAGCCTTCGGCGCTCATCAGAATGGCCGGTGTGGAGCTGAAGCTGAGCGAACGGCTGGGCGAGGGGGGGGAGGCCTTCAGGCAGTGGGCCCTGGACGACCTGCGGGCCCTGGCCCAGGTGGCCTACGATCGGGAGGCGAACGCCTATGGACCGATGCTGACCGACGGCTACAGCCTCGACGGCTTTGCCATGCCCAGGGACGGCTATTACGGCAAGAAGGGCAAGATATTCGGTGCCACCGGGGCTGGCGGGGGAGACTTACGTGTCTACGCCTTGGCCTATCGACTTTCGGACGATCCGCTGATGTGGCGGATGGCCGGCGATGTGGCGAAAGGCATCGGCCTGGGGGACATCGGCCAAGTCGACGGGTCGGGCGCGTCGCTGAACATGGAGACGGCCTGCTGCGACCCCGGGGCCATCTTCGGTCTCTTGGAGCTTCACCGCAAGACGGGGCGAGATGACATCTTGGCCGCGGCCTGCCGGATCGCCGACAACATCCTTAAGGAGCGGTTCGTCGATGATTTCTTCCTGGCTGACCGCTTACAGAAATATGCCCGCTTTGATCGGGTCGAGCCGCTGGCCCTGCTGCATCTGGCGGCGGCGCTTCGCGGCAAGAGCCAAGCCGTTCCCGAGCATTGGGGTGGCGGCTCGTACTTTGCCTGCGAGTGGGACGACGGGGAAAAGTACACCTACGATCTGAGGGTGGTCTACTCCCAGAGGCTTCGCTAGAGTTTTCCAGCTTCCAGCTTCCGGCTTCCGGGTTGCCGCTTGTGGCCATTTTCGGCTTGTCACGGCCACTTGCGCCGCCGATAATCCCCGGCATGTCACTACGCGTTGGATACATCCTTATTGTCCTGCCGGGGCTCCTGTTGGTCGGCTGTGTGGAGCGTGAGATGGTGATCACCTCCAGCCCGACCGGTGCGCTGGTGTTCGTCTCCGACGTGGAGGTCGGGCGAACGCCGGTGACGCTGCCTTTCATCTGGTACGGGGATTACGACATCATCCTCCGTCGCAGCGGCTTCGAAACGGTGACCACCCACGCGCAAATCTATCCGCCCATCTACGAAATTCCCCCGTTCGACCTGCTCAGCGAGATCGCCCCGTGGACATACCACGACCGGCGGTACTTGCATTACGAGATGGAGAAGCTGGTCCTGCCGGCCGAGGATGAGCTTATCCAACGAGCCGAGGCGCTTCGAGAGAAGAACTTTCAGTCCGTTGAGCAGTAAACTCACCCTCCCCTTGTAACGCCCGTGCCGGCTGAGCGGAGGGGGACATGAACTTCGCCGCCTCCGGGAAGTGCTGAAAGACCTCTTCGGGGGAGACGTGAGTCTGGGTCGTCTGGTCGGCATCGTCGGCCTCGTCCTTGATCGAGGCGATATTGCCTTGAGGGTCAAGTTGGTAGAGTTGGACGTTTTTGTGCATACCACGGGGCCCCAGGACCTCATACTCCACCCTGACGAGGCCCCTCTCGCCCGGCGTGACCCTCACCAACGCGAAGTTGATTTCTTCCCCCATGATCGCCAGGTTATTCAATATGATCTGGAAGTAAGCGGGCTTGCCCGCCTTGACAGCCTCGCTTAGCGCCAGCGAGGTCATGCCCTCGGGGATATAGTTCTCCGGCGCAGCCGAGGACCCCGAGCGATACTGTCTCGCCATTGGCCTTGACACCCGCACCTGGCCCTGCTCCAGTTGGATCACGATGTCCACCAATGAGGACGATTCGCCCGCGGCCCGGTACTCACCACTTGAAGCGTCATTCGCCAGGTTCCACTGTTCTATGCTGAACTTCTGCGGCTCTCTGTAGCTGACCAACGTGCCGCTGAAGCCCTCTCCCGTCGGGGAGATGGTCCGCGACCACCAGCCCGTCGGTCGGCCTTGCGAGTCGGTAACCAGATACCAACGGGTCGTCGCTTCGGGGCCCCAATAGGCGTGCAAAGTCCGGCTGCGGATTCGCTCCAGGATTTCCACGCCCCGGCGAACCGGCTCGAGGCGCGTCCGGGTCAGCCACGACGCCAGCCCCACGGTGGCCACCAGGATGGCGAACATAACGACACCCAGCATGCCGCTTCGCTCGCGCCACGTTTTTTCGTTGGGTCCAGGCATTCAATTCATCCTACGTCCCCGGCCGGGACGATGCAAAGGCCAACTCCCCCACAGAGGGTTGTTCGCCCCCGAAGGCCGCAGGTGCGAGCCTTGACGGGCGGGGGCAGCCGAAGGAGAATGTCCCCCGCTGATGCACCGCCCGCCAGCCGTTCGACCGAGAGGAGACGCCCTTGGTAGCGAAACGACATGGTGCTAGCTCTTCCGCCCAGGAGGCGCTGAGGGCCCTGGCCGCGAGCCCGCCCCCGCAGGTATTCCAACGCCGCCTGCAAATGCGCCGCCGGACCGGCGTGGCGCTGATGTGCGTGCTGACGGCGGTGCTGCTGACGATCTGCTTTCCTCCCTTCGGCCGGTGGTACCTGGCCTATGTGGCGCTGGTGCCCTGGCTGCTCGCCCTGGCCGGTGAGTCCAGCCGAAGATGGACGCTGCTTTGGAGCTGGCTTGGGGGGCTGATCTTCTGGGCTGTGAATCTGTATTGGCTGTGGTGGATTACATTGCTGGGCTATGCCGCGGCGGTCTTATACCTTTCGGTCTATTGGCTTGTGGCGGCCTGTCTGATCCGCGCGGCGGTCCGGCGGAATTGGCCGCTCTGGCTGGTCACGCCGGTGATCTGGGTGGCGCTGGAATATGCCCGGGCCTACGTCATCAGCGGGTTCCCCTGGTTTTACCTTGCCCACAGCCAGTACGCCCGGGTCCCCCTGATCCAGATAGCCGATCTGACCGGTCAATATGGGCTTTCGTTCTTCGTGGCGATGGTCAACGGCGCGATAGCCGATCTGTTCAGCTTTCCGCTGTTTGCCCCCACTCCGGGCGGGGCACGGCTGTCCAGGAGCATCGTCCGCGGCCTGGCGGCCTGCTTGTTGGCCTTGGCGGGGTTGCTGAGTTATGGTTCCTGGCGCCTTGGGCAACAGGCCACACAGCCGGGCCCGGTCATCGGCATCGTGCAGCAGGCTTTCCCCATCTTTCTCCACCGCCGAAGCGCGCCGCCCGAGACGATCTTCAACGCCCATCTCCAGGCGAGCGAGGCGTTCGTCGGCGCCGGCTGCGATCTGGTGATCTGGCCTGAGACGATGCTGCCTCGCGGACTCAACCCCGAGATGCTGGAACGGGACCTCGCCCAGATCGGCGGAGAAGACTTGAGGGCCCTGGCGGCGGAGTTCTTCGGGCCCGAGGCGATGGAGGAGAAGTATTCCGTGCCCTGGCTTCGCCAGGCCGTCCAACGCATCATCGACGGAAGCCACGACTCAGCCGGCGAGGAGATTGTCGGCCTGAAGCACTATGCCCGCCAGATCGAAGCGCTCTCCAAGCGGCTGGGTTGCCCCCTCTTGGCCGGCGGAGCGACGGTTCATTACGACCCGCTGCCGCTGGCCCCGGCCGACCGGTGGGTAGCGCGAAACAGCGCGCTGTGGTTCGATGCCGATTGGCGCGCCTCGGCGGAGTATGCCAAGATGCACCTGGTGCCGTTCAGCGAGTACGTGCCCTTCAAGGCGGCTTGGCGATGGCTGTATCGGTCGCTGAGGTGGTTCGTCCCTCCGGTCATGGAGCAGCTCGAGCCGGGGCGGGAGAAGACCATCTTCCAGCTTTCCCGGCCGGGGGGCGCCTGGCGGCTGTGCAGTCCGATCTGCTATGAAGGCACCTTCGCCCGGATCTGTCGGAAACTTACGGTGCGTGAAGGCAAGAAGGCCGCCGACATCATTGTCAATATCTCCAATGACGGCTGGTTCGTCTGGAATTGGCGAGACGGGCTCTATCGCGGCAGCGCCGAGCATCCCCAACATCTCTCCCAGTATTGCTTCCGGGCGGTGGAGAACCGCACCCCCGTGGTCCGGGCCGTGAACACCGGAATCAGCGGGTCCATCGATTCGGCCGGGCGAATTGTCGCGACGGTGGACCAGCTAGGCCTGCGGACCATGGTGGCCGGGACGCTCCTGCTCGATGGTCGGCGAGACAGCCAGGGGGAGATGCTTGCCGGTCATGGCCCCAAGATACTTGTCGATCAACGTGTCAGCTTGTACAGTCTTGTGGGTGACGTGTTCGCGCAGATGGTGAGCCTGGTGGCCGTCGGCTTGATGATCGTTTTGTTGGTGAAGCGGCCGGCCGGGAAGAGAAAAAAGGGCGAGGAATGATCTCAAGACGACTAGGGATGAGTCGACTGATGCCGGCGGTGGTCTTAGGGACGCTGATTCTGTCCGGTTGCAGCTTTGACCAGGAAAAAGTGGCGATCGATCCCGCGCAGGCCAACCTTCGCGCCAGGCAGGAACTCAACCAGGCCGTGAACGCTCCCGAGCCTTTCACGCGGTCTCACGCCATTGAAGCGTTGGCCGAGACACTGGGGCTTCAGGCGGGCGACGTATACGGCAAGGCCTTGACCGACCCGAGTTCCCCGGTGCGATTCGCCGCCGCGATGGCGGTGGGCGACACGAAGTACCTCCAGGCCAAAGAAAGGCTGCTGGTGATGGCGGCCGAGAAGGCCGGAGAACCCGACCGACGCGTGCTGCCTGCGATCATCTACGCGCTCTATCAACTCGGCGACGACCACTACGCCAGCGAGCTTGGCGCGCTTCTGTTCGATCGGGAAAAGGAAGTCCGCGCCAACGCGGCCATGGCCATGGGGAGGATGGGCGAACCGTCGGCTATTGGTCCGCTCAAGTCGCTACTGGCCGACGAGCAGGACCCGATGGTCCGTCTGCAGATCGTCGAGTCCCTGGCGATGCTGGGAGATACCCCAAGCGCCTTGAGCCTGGAGGCGTATACCAAGACGGCCTTTCTTGACGAGCGTCTGGTGGCGATTCCGGCGATGGCGAGGGTCTCCTCTCCGCGGGCTGGGTTGGTCTTCCACGATCTGATGAACCAACGGCATCCGCCTCGGGTTCGCGTCGCCGCCGCCGGAAGCCTGGGCACGATCGGCCAATTTCAGGAGAAAGGCTTCCTTTTGTGCCTCGACGCCGCCACCGACCCACAGGCGGTGTTGAAGAAGGCCTACAAAGGCTCGCGCAAGGTCGCTGGGCCGGACATAAGTTCGCTGCAACGGCTGGCTGCGATTTCACTTGGCCACCTTGGGCGGACCGAGGCCATCGAGGTGCTTTACCCCCTGCTGGACAGCGCCGACGGCGGGGTGCGGGTGGCGGCCGCGATGAGTATCGTTCGGCTGTTGCCCGGGGCCGGCGCCTGGCCGCCGGCGGCCGAGGCCCAGGCAAAGCCCGCGCCGGTTGAGGCCCAGCCAAGCACACCTGCTGTGCAGGAATCGACCACCAGACCGGCCGAGACCGGCCAAATGCCGCTGATGGCACTAAAGGCCGAAGGCCCGACCACCAGACCGATTGGCCCTGCCGTGCGCCTGAAGCTTAATCGCGCCGGGGCCAAGGACTGATTCGGCCCTTTCCAGGCGCGGAATTTGCTTGACTTGCTGTATCTCGAAAATACAATCGCCTACGGTGCGTCGCCGGTCCGCCAGGACAGGCCGCAAACTCGGAAGTGAGATGCAAGCCCAGAGGGGCGCTGTAGTTCGCTGTATGAAGGAGAGATCGCTTGGCCACCCTGACAAAGATCTCCATCGTGGTGCTGGTCGTGCTGGTTTTGTTGGCCTGCCCGTCGTTTATTACACAGGCGACGGTGGGGCATAACTACCGCAACCTCTATGAGACCGCGCTGGAGGAAAATGAGCTTCTCAGGCACCAGGCCGCAAATGCCATGCTGGCCGTTCAGACCGTCCAGAGACAACGGGATCAGCTCAGCGCCCGCCTGAACGAGATGAACAGCCTCGGGCAAGCTGAGTTGGAATCCCTGCGAACGGAATTGGCCAGGGAACGCCAGCAGCGGGCGGGTCTGCAGAAGAACGTCGATCAGATCAACTTCGAGCTGACCAAACTCCGGGCCGACTACGAGCACAACACCAGTCGTACCGAAGCCCTGGCCGCCGAGCGGGACGAGGCGTTCCGGAAGATCGAGCTCCTGAACGACGAGAGCCGCCGCCTGAGCGACCTGCAGAAGACGACGCAGTTGGAAGCCGACCGCCAGAGCGAAATCGTCCGGACGCTCAGTGAGCAGCTCGCCGACCGCAACGAGCTTATTCGGCAACTTCAAAGCCGGGCCGCCGGGGTCGGCACGGAGCTACCCCGGACTGCATCCGAGCCACCCGTGGCGATGCCTGCCCAGCGGATCGTCGGGACCGTCACGGCGGTCGAAGGCGACCTGGTGGGAGTCAACATCGGTTCGGCGAAAGGCTTGAAGCCCGGCATGAAGCTGATTATCCACCGGGGTCCGGAATTCGTCGCTCACCTTCGTGTCCAGCAGGTGGAGGTGGACGAGGCCGCCGGCATCCTTTTTGATCGGCGCCTCGATCCGATGCGCGGCGATAAGATTATGAGCACTCTGGAATAGCCAGGACGGGAGCCGCAATGACGCAGGGAGCTTCTCAAGGTCCGGTGATTCGGGTCAAGCCCCAGCCGACCATCTATACGCTATTGATTATCGTGGCGATACTGGTCCTGGGTGTGACGCTCGGATTTGTCCTTCACAATCTACTTACTGCCTCGCCTGACGGGTACGGGCTGTCTTTCGGCGAGCTTTTCGGGCCCTTCAAAGCGCCCGCGCCCGGCAGATAGGACCGTCATCGAGACGATGGGCTTTCCCCGGCCCCGGCGCAAAGGAAGAGTACGGATAACTTTGGTCTGTGCGCGGGTTAAGGGATTTCACGCTGTTGTGCCGATATTCTTCCCTGTGCCCGGCGCAGATCAAAGCGAAACATTTTCCATTGGCCTGTCTCGGGGATGCAGAATAGGATGGTACTCAAATACCCCCTTTCTGGTAAGTGGATGAGTCGCTAATGATCTTTGATTCCCTACTTGGGCTGTTCTCGATAGACATGGGCATTGACCTGGGAACATGCAATACCCTTGTCTGCGTGCGGGGCCAGGGCATCGTTCTGAATGAGCCGTCGGTGGTGGCCGTCAGACGCGGCACCAATCGCGTCCTTCAGGACGGCAATGCCGTCGGACTGGTCGCCAAGGAGATGCTCGGCAAGACCCCCGGCTCGATCAGTGCGATTCGCCCGATGAAGGACGGGGTGATCGCCGATTTCGACATCACCGAGGCGATGCTGAGCTATTTCATCCGCAAGGTTCACCGCCGGCGGACGCTCGTCAAGCCCCGCGTGGTCATCTCCGTGCCCTCGGGCATCACGGCCGTTGAGAAGCGGGCCGTGCTGAACTCGGCCGAACGAGCCGGCGCCCGACGGGTGTACCTGGTGGATGAGCCCATGGCCGCCGGCATCGGCGCTGAGCTACCGATCACTGAGCCGACCGCCTCGATGATCGTCGACGTCGGCGGCGGGACCACCGAAGTGGCCATCATGTCGCTGGCGGACATCTCCGTCCGGGAGTCCATCCGCATCGCCGGTGACGACATGGACGAGGCCATCGCCAGCCATATGAAACGCACCTATAACCTCATGATCGGCGAGCAGACCTCCGAGAGGATCAAGATCGGCATCGGCTCGTCCGCCCCCATGGATGATGAGCTGACCATGGAGGTCCGCGGCCGGGACATGATCTCCGGGCTGCCGCGCAAGACCATTATCTCCTCCGAGGAGGTTCGCGAGGCGCTCAAGGAACCGATCGGTGCGATCATCGACTGCGTGACCCGAACTCTGGAAAAGGCTGAACCGGAACTGGCCGCCGACTTGGTTGATAACGGCATTGTCATGGCCGGCGGAGGGGCCTTGCTTCGCGGGATGGATACCGTGCTGTCCAACGCCACCGGGCTGGACGTCCGCATCGCCGACGATCCGCTTACCTGCGTGGCGAGGGGAACGGCCGTCTACCTGGAGAACCTGGAACTCTGGAAGGAGACGATGGAATCCGACGAGGAGGAATTCTAGAACTTTTTGAGATTGGATGTTCCGATTCCAGGCCACGCAGGCAGTTGACGCCGCAGCCGGCCTGAAGTGCTCTAAGTTTTCCCGACGCTCGAAGACCGGCGGAGAACACCGAGACCCGACAGGTCCCCCGAGACCTGTTTTTTATTTGCGCGGACGGTTGGGGGGGGAGTTATGTCTTCAGCCGGTTGCGTGCATCAGGGCCAGCCGGAGGCCGTTCAACGCTGTCAGCGCCGAGCGGCGGCGGATGGTGTCCCTACGGCCCGGGAAGACATGCCGCGTGACGCTCGTGCCGCCGGGCCCCGATAAGCCGCAGTAAACAAGCCCCACTGGTTTGGCCTCCGAGCCTCCGGAGGGCCCGGCTATGCCCGTGACGCTGACCGCCCAATCGACCCCCAGGCCTTGCCGGCAGCCCTCGGCCATCGCCGCCGCCACCGGCTCGCTGACCGCGCCGTGGCCGGCCAGCAATTCCTTCGGTACTCCCAGGAGTTGCCTCTTAAGCTCATTGGAGTAGGCGACCACCCCGCCGCGATAGTACTCGCTGGCCCCGGGGATGTCGGTGATCATTTCCCCGATCAGCCCACCGGTGCAGCTTTCGGCCGTGGTGAGGGTTTCTCCTCGCTGGCGAAGCAGTAGCCCGACTGCCTCGCCCAGCGTGGCGGAGCCCTGGCCAACCACCAGCTCGCCGAGCCGGCGGCGAATTTCGTCGGCTGTCTGGGCGGTGAGTGTCTCTGCTTCCGGGCCGGTCGCCCCCCGCGCAACGATGCGGACGGTAACCACCCCAGCCGAGGCGGTCGTCCCCACCGCCGGGTTCCGCCCTCGGGCCATCAAGTCGGTAATCTGCGCGGCGATGTCCGATTCACCCGCTCCGAACGTCGGCAACAGGCGGTGAACGATCACCCCCTCGCCATCGGGTAGTCTGGGCAACACGGTCTGGCGGTACATCTCCCGCATTTCCTCGGGGACGCCCGGCATGACAAAGATGTCCGCCCGCCCAAGCCTGGCGGCGATGCCGGGGGCTGTGCCCAGGGCGTTGGCCAGCGGCTCGGCGCCGCGCGGCAGCATCGCCTGGACGCGGTTGGCGGGGATCATCTCTCGGCTGCGGCGGCTGAAGAACTCCTCCAGGTCCGCCAGGCACCGCCGATCGAGCACAAGCTCCACGTCCATCGCCTCGGCCAGGGCCTGACGGGTCAGATCATCGGCAGTCGGCCCGAGCCCGCCAGTGATCAGCACCAGACCGGCGGCGTCTGCCGCCCGACGGATCGCCTCGGCGATGGCGGGTTGCTCGTCCCGCACGGTCCAATGGGCTGTGGTGGGAATACCACGTTCGGCCAGGGCGCGGGCCAAGTAGGCGCTATTCGTGTCCACCGTCACGCCGTTGGCTAACTCGTCGCCGATGGCGATGATCAACGCGTCCATGTCCATCTCACCTCATCATCCATATGCCGGCGGCGGGGGTAACCTCCCCGCCCCACCGGAACTTG
>SDBT01007898.1_pt1 | contig 17458 bp, 11 predicted proteins | sample 2277101 | NCBI WGS metagenome assembly SDBT01 (sample SAMN10404973, study PRJNA504765) | marine sediment metagenome | isolation source: marine sediment core GS10_PC15, 103 cmbsf | place: Arctic Ocean: Southern Knipovich Ridge | collected 2010 | reverse complement strand
GGCATTGACGATGCTGAACTGGTTGTTTATAACTTATTGGGCAGTATAGTTTACCGGGAGCAAATGAGGACCTCACCCGGGATTAACCAATTTCGCTTTGACGGGCAGGACCTCCGGCACGGCACCTATATTTATCATATCTCAACAAAGGGGGAGATATACACCAACCGCTTGTTGAAACTGAAGGATTAACCCATTAAAATCTGAAAGTCAGCTGTAAGGTAATATTCCTGGGCGGCCTTATATCCCCCGGCCTTCCCATGTATTCCCTATTTGTCATGTTCCGCAGTATCAGTCCCACATTCATAAAAGCGGCAACATCATACAATATCCTGGCATTCATAATGGTATAGCCATTATTATGCTGAGCCCAGTAATCCGGGAATCCGGGCAGGATCAGCTCTCCTATTATGGGACTCAGAAATACTTCATCAATATTCTCCATGCGGCTGTTGTATATGATGGTATAACCCAGTGTAAATCTGCCCGGAGAAAGTTCAATATCCCCTTTCACGGAATGTTTGTATCGGTATTTGAGGTATTGGTTCTCCGTTGTATCCCCGGCTTCCCCCACATTCAAATCGATTGGATTGATATAGGTATAGCCGGCCATAATGGTAAGCGGTACGATGTAAAGTTTTCCCGCTCCTACCAGGGTGGTCTCAAACCCCGTGATCCGGGCATTTCCCACGTTCAATGCCTTGAAGCCAATATGTTCCAGTGTAGGATAATCCAAACTGTCAGGTTTATAGACCCCAAAATTAAATTCAATCATGTCATGGTATTGCGTCCAGAAAGCTGCCAGGTCAATATAACCGTTCCATTCACCCAGCCTGACACCCTGTTTAACACCCAGTTCCGCACTCCATCCCCTTTCTGACTGAAGATCAGGATTGGGAAAAATATTCATTGCTCCCACACTGGTGGCCGTAAATTTCTCTGCCACAGATGGGAAACGGTAACCCTGTCCGAATGATGCCCTCAGGTATGTATATTTAAAAGCCTGGTAGTTCAGTCCCGCGCGTAAAACAGGACTTGAATATTCAACCTGCCTGTCCAGTTTATACCTTTCAAAACGGACACCCAATGAGAGGTTCAGCTTTTTTAGAGGTTTGGCATCAAGCTGGGTAAAAATGGCATTGTTGAAACTGCTGTGGTTCCCGTACAGTTCTGCCACCGTGCCCGACCAGGTAGCAGATAATCCACCCGTAAGATCAAACCTTTCCCCAAATTTCCTGTAATACTGGTATTCCCCGAACATAAGATTTGAACGGTTATTTTTATCCGTGGCTTCCGGAAAATTATTCTTGACATGAAAAAACCTGGTTTTCAGACTGTGCCGTGCTCCATTATTCCCATGATATATGATATATGGATCAACATTGACACGGCTGCCGTTCAGGGCAGATATGGCTTCGGGATTTTGCTTCAGGGCACCCGAATCGGCATCCTGCCACATCAGAAAATCGATCTTTTCAACAAGCATGCTGTTCATATTGAATCCATAAGATAAACCCTTGATTTTCCTGCTCCTGTAATTAAGTTTCAGGTTGAGGCGTCCCCTTTGCTGGTTTTCATTTTCCCTGTACCCCTGGTCCTTGAATATATTTCCACCCACTACCAGATCCATTTGCCCGATCTTCCTGGCATGTGAAAAATGGGCCCCTGTCCATACCCGCTGTTTATCCCACCAAACCATTTCACTTCGTCTCGGATCGAGATAAACGCCCAAAAAGGTACTCAGCCTGGTTTCCGGTTCTGATGCCGGATAAGCTGTCCGGATATTAAAAACCCCATTCAGTGCTGATGAACCGTACAGCACGGAGGAAGCTCCCTTGATGATCTCGATCTGTGCAATGTTCTCAACCGGCAGGTAATCCCATTTAACATCCCCCGCATCCCCTGTTAAAATGGGCAGGTCATCCATCAGCACCATGACGCGGCTCCCTGCTCCGTAACTGTACCCGGCCCCTCCACGGATACCGGGTTGTCCGTCCAGTATCTCAACACCGGGAGTCTGTGCTATGATATTATCGAGCGAGGTTATACTATTATTACTGATCCGTTCGGGTTTAATGATATCCATTGAAACCAGAACTTCTGATAATTTTTGCTCATATCTGCTGGCACTCACCACAATCTCGTCCAACAAAGTAACGGAACGCACCATCTTTACACTCAAGATGATGGTATCCCTGGAGCCGGTATATACTCTTTGCCGGAAGGGTTGATATCCCAGGTACCGGCAGATTACATTAATTACCTCTCCTTCTGTAACAATGATGTAATGTCCGCCGGCATCGGAAATGGTCCCCTTCTTCTCATCCACGCTTATGCTTGCACCGATAAGCGGTTCCCCACTCACAGAATCGCTTATCACCCCCTTGATTACCAACGGTTTCTGGCTATATACAGCAGAGAAGATAGCCAGCAGGAGAAAGATGAGGATGGATTTTTTCATTAGGAAGTTCCCCGTCACCAACAAATGTAAAAAACGTGCATGAAAACTTGGACCAATTAACCAGAATACTTCTGAATACCTCTTTAATATTGTCTGAGATTTTCAAATCATAAGAATAGTTAGCTTTTTTTTTTAATAATTGTAATATATTGCAGTGATATACTAATAAATAACCATGGTATCTTTAAAAAAACCAGAGGACTGCGAGAATATCGAGGAAATCAGGAATGCCATAGATGAGATCGACCAGGAGATCATCCAGCTGTATGCATCAAGGGATTCATATGTCAGGGAGATTGTGAGATTTAAATCCGATGATGAGGGGATCATTGCTATGGAGAGGAAAGCATATGTGCTTCAACAGAGAAAGGCATGGGCGGCTGAAAAGGGACTGGATCCGGAATTGTTTGAGAAGCTTTTCGGGCTCCTCATCGAAAAAAATATACAGATCCAGTTTGATATTTATAATTCCAATGACAAACCATAAAAAACAGGAACATGTACCGGAAAGAAATAAAGGTAATGGATTGCACCGTACGAGATGGTGGCCTAATGAATAACTGGCAGTTCAGCGATGATTTTGTGCGAGCTGTTTACCAGGCCTGTGTCCAGGCAGGTATAGACTATATGGAAATCGGCTATAAAAGCAGTGAAAGTGCTTTTTCACGTGACGAGGTAGGGCCATGGAAATTTTGTGATGACAAGGATCTGCGCAGGGTCGTTGGCAGTAACAAAACGGCCCTTAAACTATCTGCCATGGCAGACATTGGCAGGATAGACCCGGGAGACATACCACCTGCCAAAGATAGTGTGATCGATATGCTCAGGGTGGCCTGTTATGTTCACCAGATTGACAAGGGCATAGCACTTGCAGAACATTGTATTGACAAGGGATATGAGGTCTGCATTAACCTCATGGCTGTATCAAAGGTGAATGAAATGGACCTGGATCAAGCGCTACTGGACATCGCCAAATCCAGGGTTCCCATATTTTATGTCGTGGATAGTTTCGGAAGCATGTATTGTGAAAATATCCAGCACCTGGTCCAGAAATACAGAAAAGCCCTTCCCGACAAAATCCTGGGTATCCATGCCCACAACAATCTGCAACTGGCCATGTCCAATACCATTACGGGCATAATTGAAAATTGCAACATGCTGGATGCTACCCTGCTGGGAATGGGCCGTGGTGCAGGAAACTGCCCGATTGAGATCCTGATCGCTTTTTTAAAAAACCCCAAATACAGGCTCCTGCCACTGCTTGACGTCATACAAAATCATATACATCCTTTGCAAAAGGAGATCAGCTGGGGATACCATATGCCGTACATGATCACCGGGGCGCTGAATGAACATCCAAGATCTGCCATAAAATGGATGGCCTCAGAAAGGAAAGATGACTTTGTCGCTTTCATGAAGGAAATGCATGATTACGAATTGCTGGAATGATAATGGTTCAGTAACTGTTAAAATATAGTTATTTTATTTCTAAGAAGCTATATATATAGAATAAAATATGTATTGTTGCCGACTGAAAAAAGCTTTAAATTGCAAGCTTATTAAAATAAAAAACATGAAAACTAATAAAACATGAAAAAAACACTATTAATGATTGCAGCAGGATTGATGCTGATCATCACTACCCAGGCACAAAAAGCAGAAATTGGCGGTTTCTACGGGATTTCCTTCAACAGTAAGATCCGGACTTATTACGGGGACTTTAAAATAGATGACAAAGCCAATTATGGTGGGCAGTTAAGCATTGCCATGGCCCCGGAGACATTTCTTGAACTGATGTACAACCGGACCGATACCAGGGTCCAGTATTTTGACCGCCTTGGTGCCTCTGAACCATTCGATCTATCGATTGAATATTACCATGTCGGTGGACTTCAACAGGTGGATATCGGAAATGAAAAGATTGCACCTTTTGGTGTTTTTACCCTGGGTGCGACCAGGTTCAACATTAAAAATCAAGTAGATCTCGATGGTGACGGGTCAAATTACTATTCAGGTGATGCCTGGGCATTTTCCATTGCCCTTGCGGGTGGTGCAAAGATCTATTTGCATGAAAGGATTGGGATCAGGCTGCAGGCCAGGTTAGGTATGCCCATGCTCTTCAACGGACTCTATCTTGGAGTGGGAACAGGTGGAGCCTCCGGCGGTTTCAGTTTCCATGTTCCGCTTGTACAGTTCGACCTGTCAGCCGGGATATTCTTAAGAATTTAATAAGAAAGCAGATATTCAGTATAGACATTCAAAATATAATTAAAACCGTCTGGTAGATGCCGGACGGTTTTTTAATTTGCGCTGTCTCATTTTTTGACTAACAACTCCCTGCTAGTTGGAATTCGAAAGATCTTCCGCCCTGTCCTTAAGTGCTTTATTCATCTCTACAAATCCGGCTCTCGTGGGCCCGGCCAATTTCTTATGGAAGGGACTGGCGAGAATGCCGGTAAACTGTTCAACGTGTACAAACTTTATTTGTTTCTCACTGATCTCTTCAAGGATGAAATAATGCCTGCCGTTAACGACATTTAAGGCTGTGGTGCCGAGCCATTCAAACTTTTTCTTTTCGTCAGAGACCGTAACCACAGGTTTAAATACCATGGACTTGCGGTCTTTCAGTTGCAGGGTAGCCACGAGCCTTGTATCCTTTACTGCCTGGCCTTCCAGGGACCTGATGAAAGGATTCCATTCGGGGTAATCACATAAACTGGTCAATATACTCCAAACCTTCTCCTTCGAGGCATTGATGATGATCTCTGTTCTGATCTCTTTCATTTTTTTATCTTTATGTGAACCGTTGTTATTTCAATGTTGGTCGTCAGGACAAATTTAAGGATTATCAGATCCTAATTTCGTTAACAAATGTTAATAAAGCAAAATAGATAGGAATTTTCGAGTTCACATTAAACCTTTTATCCATATTCAGGTCTAATATGATTAATATGGACTTATCTCAATCACTGTTGCGGGTGCACCCCGGGATTCCATCGGAGGTAGGGTATTTTATTGTATATTGTAATAAGAATAATTGCTCGTTTATACCTGAACTTATAATTTTTTCCAAAACCTATGGTTGCTGATCACCCGGCCGGATACATACATTCACGGGTCCATGTATCTGGCCTTAACTCCCTGGTCCTGACCTTCGTTATCCTGGCAGCCCTTCACTTCAGTTTGAAAGCCCAACAGCCAGGTGAAAATATCATTGCAGATTTAGACGAACTTGTCACGGAAAGTTACGGGCCTGATCAGCATCTCATCAATGGCATTGAATATGTTAATCTGCATATCCGGTCTGAGGGACATAAATTCCTGGATGAGGATAAATTTTACGAGGGCAGGGTGCACATTGATAATAAGGTATATAAAGATGTTTTTCTTAAGTATGATATCTTCAACCAACATGTACTGCTGTTGATACAACACTCTACAGGGGGACATAAACAACTCATATTGAATAATTTACGCATTGATGAATTTGAGATCAATGGCAGGATATTTCACAAATACACTTTCCCTCATACCGGAACCCTTTTCTATCAGGTGATAGGAAACGATGATATGGCCTGTTTTTTTCATTTTAAAAAACAGGAGATCCCCAGGGCAATCGACCAATATACTTTATCAGAGTTTACGGACGAGCAAAAGAAATCATACTTACACTGGCAGTCCGAATTGCATGAGTTCAAGGGCAACCGGTCATTTATCCGGATTTTTCCAGACCATCAACCTCAAATAAAGGCATTTATCCGTCAGAATAAATTTCGGGTCAGAAAATTGAACTATTCACAAATGCACCGGCTGATCAGTTATTGTAATTCCATAACAAAGACTCCAACCGAAGATTAATGAAAGCCCTGCCATTGATCATACTGATTTTCTTAGCGCATTCATATGCGACTGCCCAGGGACCCGTAATCTCCGGTGATTTTAGAGATCTTCCATTCGACGAGTTTGCCCTGGAAGTAGAAGAGCAGGTACCGGTGAAGTTCGTTTACAGGAAAGAATGGACCAGGGATCTTCGTATCTCAGCCAGCGGTGAAAACATGGAACTCTATAAAATCCTGTCCGATCACCTTTCCAGGAATGATCTGTACTATTTTTTCAGCGATGATTACCGGATATTTATCACCAGGGACAATCCGCTGGTGACCGTACTGCCTGATTATGCAGGGATTGAGGAAGCAGCAGGCCGGTCCGGTGACAGCCTGGAAGCCCGTGAACTCACTGAAGCTGAGAGGCTGTACATCGAAGGCCGCAGAAAAAGTACAATGAAAACCATATATATCGGGAATTCCGCTGACCATATCAATGGCCAGGGGGCCGTCATAAATGGCAATATAAAGGATACGGAGACCGGGGAGGCAATGGTCGGTGCAACCATCTATGTGCAGGAATTATCCAGGGGGTTCATTACAGATATCAACGGGTATTTTACCATTTCAATTCCCCCGGGCTCCTATATATTCCGGTTTAATTGCCTGGGAATGGAAGAATTACAATATAAAATGGAGGTCCGTTCCAGTGGTGAACTGAACATTGAGATGGCAAGAAGGCTGTATCCCATTGATGAAATAACAGTCAAATCAAGTGAATTTCATAATGTACGGGGACTGCAAATGGGTTTTACCCAGATCTCCATAAAAAACATTAAAGAAATCCCTGTGGTACTCGGGGAAAAAGATGTGCTCAGGGTCGTACAACTGCTGCCGGGTGTTCAGAATGCAGGCGAGGGGTCTGCAGGTATCAATGTCAGGGGCAGTGCAGTGGATCAGAATATGTTCTTACTGAACAAAATACCGATTTATAATACCTCACATCTTTTTGGATTCTTCTCAGCTTTCAATCCGGATATCATCCGTGATTTCTCTTTTTATAAGAGCAATCTTCCCGCCAAATATGGAGGGAGGCTGGCTTCAGTCATTGATATCTCTTCCCGGCAGGGAAATAATAAAAATTTTACGGCTCGGGGAGGTATCAGCCCCATCACCGCCAAGATTGCGGTAGAGGGACCGATAAAACGGGACAAAAGCTCATATGTCCTCAGTGCCAGATCCACTTATTCCGACTGGATCCTGAAAAGGATGAAGGACCCTGCTCTCCGGAACAGCAACGCCCAGTTCTATGACCTTGCAGCTGGCATTACAACAAAGCTGAACGACCGAAACCTTCTCAAGGTCTTTGGATATTACAGTAATGACCGGTTCAGTCTGGCATCCACGGAACAATACCAATATTCAAATGCAGGTGCTTCCCTGGATTGGTGGCACCAGGTCTCTTCCATCCTTAATTTTAATGCTTCCCTGGCAATGTCACAATATCAGTTCGGCCATCAAAATAACAGCCTGCCCCTGGAGGCTTACCAGCATGATTACCAGATCAATCATTACGAATTCAAATCAGACTTTACCTGGATCCCGGGCTACAGGCATAAAGTCATGTTTGGCGGAAATGCCATTCTCTACGATATCGACAGGGGAGAGATACTGCCCTGGGGAGAAGAATCCTCACGGAAACCTGTCACCCTGGGAAGGGAAAATGGAATAGAGGGAGCCATCCACATTTCTGACCAGGTCCAGCTATCTGACAGGATATCCGTTTATGCCGGCCTGAGATATAGTTTATATGCTTACATGGGACCCCAGACTGTTTATGAGTATGTCCCGGATAATCCTGTGGGACCGGAATACATAGAGGATAGTTTGTATTTCTCAGACGGAGAGATCATCAGTTTTTATTCAGGTCCGGAAATACGTGCTTCCGCAACTTATCTAACAGGCACCAATAATTCTGTGAAGTTCTCCTACAATAAAACCCGGCAGTATCTCTACATGCTGAGCAATACCATCGCCCTTTCTCCCACAGACCAGTGGAAACTGGCTGACTATCATATCAGTCCCCAGTCTGCAGACCAGGTCTCAGTTGGTTTCTACCAGGACTTCAACAAGAAGTTCCTGAATTTTTCAGCCGAGGTTTATTATAAAAAGGTAAATGACATCGTGGAATATAAAGACGGGGCAAATTTCATTTCCTCTCCGCAGATCGAAACGGAAGTGCTGCAGGGAAAGCAAAAAGCCTATGGCATTGAACTAATGATGAAGAAAAATGCCGGGAAACTTTCAGGATGGCTCTCTTTTACTTATGCAAGATCACTGATCAGGGTTGACGGGGAAAATTACTGGGAGCAGATCAACCAGGGTGACTGGTATCCATCGAATTATGATATACCGTTTTCAGTGAACGCTGTAATGAACTTAAGGGCAAACCGGAGATTAAGTATCTCCTCTAACCTTGTCTACCACACAGGCAGACCCATTACCTATCCGGTGACAATGTTCCAGTTGGACGACAACCGGTACATATCCTACTCGGGGAGGAACGAATATCGTATCCCTGATTATTTTCGGATTGACCTGTCCGTCAATCTGGAAGGGAACCTGAAATCCAAAAAATTCTGGCATAGCTACTGGATGTTGAATATCTATAACCTGACCGGAAGAAAGAATGCCTATTCGGTATTCTTCAAAAATGAGGGCGGTAAAATACAAGGGTATAAGATGTCGATCTTTTCACAGCCCATCGTTACCCTATCCTGGAACTTTAAGCTCGGCAACTATGCAAGTGATTAGATTGATATTGATTTTTGCGGGACTAAGCCTTCTGGGAGGATGTATCTACGAATACAATCCGGATATAGAAGGCAGCAGTAATGCATTGGTCATCAATGGGAAGGTTACAGACCAGGAAGGATATCAATATATTGAAATCTCACGTTCTTTTGCTCCCTATGACCCGGATAATAAGCGTCCGGTTTCGGGTTATTCTGTAGAAATCCAGGATGATGAGGGAAATAGTTTTCCGGGAGATGAAATGGAACCCGGCTTGTATGCTTGCTGGATGGACCAGGAATACCTTGCTCCCGGGATAAGTTACAGGTTGATCGTGACCAATGAACAGGGCAACCTGTATGTTTCCGATTTTGAGGAGCTACTGCCCTGTCCTGATATCGATAGTATTTCATATGAGATCCAGGAAAAGCATACGGAAAACCCGGATGTGAGTTACCTGGGACTTCAGTTCTTTGTGAACACTGACTGTTCAGGGGAGTATGCAAAAAACTTCCGGTGGGAACTGGAGGAGACATGGGAATACCACTCAGTGTATGATATTGAGGTCTATTATGATGGCAGAATACGGATGCTTGATGGTATCTCAGACGATTACTATTATTGCTGGGAATCCGGGAGGATCCAGGATATTTACACCTATTCAACACAGAACCTGAGCAGTGGACAGATCAGGAACTATCCCCTGAACTTTGTGTCCAACCAGTCAGACCGGCTCAGTTTCAAATACAGTCTCCTGGTAAAACAGTTTTCATTGAGCCGGGAAGCTTTTCAATTCTGGAATATCCTCGATCAACAATCCAAGCAAAGCGGAGAGTTGTATGAAACACAGCCTGCACAGATCCGTGGCAATATTCACCCGCAGGATGAAGGTGGAGAACCGGTCCTGGGCCTGTTTTACGCCACCTCAGTCAAGGAAAAGCGCATATTCGTGAGGCCTGATATTGTAACATGGAGACCGGACTGTGAGCCATACGGGCTTAGTGGTAGTGAACTGATGGAATTACTCTCCGATATCAGTAGTTTTCACTACCCCATATATCTATATTTTGTGGATATGGGGGTATACGATTATGCAGAACAGGAATGTTTTGATTGCAGACTCAGGGGAGGAACTACTGAACGTCCTGATTTTTGGGAATAATTGAAGTATTATGAGAAATTGCCTGCTTATAGGATCTCTGGTTTTGCTGCTTACCTCGCTTTCAACAAAGGCCCGGGCTGCTTACCAGCCATATCCTGACACTGACACTTCCTATTCCCTCCCGGCATCCCTGAACGAAAGGATACAGGTAATGACCGACAGGTATATCTATGGGGTTGGTGAAAAGATCCTGTTTGCAGGAATAAATATTAGTCCACCTGAACTCAACGATTCTTGCTGGAGCAAAGTGCTTTACCTGGAATTGCTAACTCCCGGGGGGACTTCTGTTGCCCAGGGTAAATTCCCCATGTCCTGCTCCGTGGCATCAGGATACCTCACCATCCCTGAACATCTGTTAACCGGAAATTACTACCTCGTTGCCTACACCAAGTGGATGAGAAATTTCTCTCCGGTAAATTTTCATTACCAGCTGATTAAAATTATTAATCCGTATACGCCACAATTGGAGACATCCAATTTCTCCAATGGAAACAGGCAAACAGGAGAATGGGAACAAATTACCTTGAATGAGGCAATCACATGCAATACCGATAAAGCTTCGTATCGCCAGCGTGAAAAAGTAAACCTTACCATAAACATCCCTGCATCATCACGATCCCTCACCAATACCTATAGTATGACTGTTGTCAGTAATGGTTCTTCCGATACTCTGAGGAATTTGAAAATCCTGCCTGAAAAAGTTCAATATCACAGGCCTCCCGGAACCATATACCTGCCTGAGACCAGGGGCTTGTCCCTGAGTGGAAGGGTGATTTCCACAGATTCAGCCGTATCGGTCCCAGGTGACAATGTAAACCTTGCCATTCTCGGCCAGGAACCCGGGTTCCGGGTAATCCGTTCAGGTCCCGAAGGTTCATTCTGCTTTGCCCTGGATTCCATTAGTGGAAGGAACGACATGTATATAGCTTCAAATCATGATGAAGAGAACCTTGAGATCCGTATAGATAATGATTTTGCAAACCCTGCGGTAAGATTCCCAGAAATACCTTTCATCCTCTCTGAATCTGAAAAAGAACTGGCCGCTGAGATAATATTTAATATGCAGATCAACAGCCATTTCCATTCACCCGGCACAATAATGTCCGAGTCGGGTGAGGAAGGGGAAGATCCTCAGATAATCTCATTCTATGGCCTTCCGTCCAGTTCCATATTGATTGATGATTACATAGAACTGCCGACCTTAAAGGAAGTATTAATTGAACTTGTCCCCGGTGTATTTCCCCGTGTACGCAACAAGGAATCCTCTCTCACCTTTAGTGGCAACAAACTGACCTTTACGCTGATCAATCAGTATTCCCCATTGCTCCTGGTAGATCAGGTACCCGTATTCGACCTGGATAAACTTTTATTGATGTCACCAAAAAAGATTCACAGGGTTGAGGTCCTGAATGAAATATATATTATCGGGAACACTACCTATGGCGGTATCTTAAACATTATCACGAGAAAAGGTGATCTTGCCGGGATCGATATTCCTGAAAATTCATTTTTCTTTGATTTTACATCATTTCTGCCACAGGATAAACTGGATTTCCCCCGCCACGAGGATCAGGAATTCGACAGTGCAGATCCGGATTACAGAAATTGCCTTTACTGGTCCCCCGATATCAAGGCAGCACTTGGCCAGGATGTTGAGCTGGATTTCTTTACCTCAGATAACAGTGGTGGCTACATGGTACTGATCCGTGGTGTTGGCGAAGATGGGGCCATCCTGCAGGGGAAATGTAATTTCCAGGTGAAATAATATTCACACCAGGATTTACATGGCCAGGCCATAGCGCAGTTTTATCGTAAGCTGGCTGGCATCATATTGCCACCACCTTTCAGTAATGGCCTGCTGTATATTGTGCTTGTAAACAATGAAAAGATCCCCCAGCGGGGCAAAGGTCCATCTGAGCCTCGAGTAGGAGCCCACCGAACCCGAATCATTGTCATACTGAACAAATGAACTGATATTCAGGTCTGAAGTGATGTTGAAAACCGTCCTGAAAGCCATTAATTCCTTGTTGAAATTCCCTGCCGGAATCCTTGCAATGTTATTTTCATACATGAACTCGAGGATCAGAAAGGACATCAGCCTCCAGTTCAGCTGCAACTGAACCTGGTTAAGATTGCCCCCGTAAAATCCACCGAACCACCAGGAGGCCTTTCCGTTTATGGCCCTCTTGCTCGCTGCTTCAAACTCGAGGCGGTACCTGAGCCAGTGATATGCTCCAGCTTCGATGATGACCCCGTCGGATATTTCAAATGGAACTTTCAGGTATTCTCCCTGAGGCTGAATACTGAATTCGAACTGATCACCGCTCTCGAGAAGGGGATTTATCGGGACAATTGAAATACTGTAGCTCTCCCACTGGTGACCAAGATCGGTGTACAGGGATGGTGAGATCAATAGCCTGTGTTGTCTCACAACACTGCTCTCGGGACGGGGCATAAAAGCAACCTTCCCTGAATAATAATTGATAGCAGGCCGGGTGACAAATCCCAGGGATGGATCGAAGGCATCACCTATGTGCCTGTACATCAGGAACCAATCCCAAAGGTCATTGGGATAGTCAATCTTTATTCCAAAAGCGGTTTTCTTACCCTGCAGGTCCTCCCTGTCGTTTGCCAGTCCCCATACCCCCACAAGAAAATTTTTATCCCCCCCAAAAGTGGAAGTCTGATAGGTAAAATCAATCCCTGCCGTCCATGCCTGCTGCCGGCCTGCCGGATCTCCCATGGTGGCGATCATGCCGAAGGAGGACTCCTTCAGGAAATTCTGCTTGACCCGTACTACCCCCATACTTGTTCTGGGTACCAGGGAATCGACTGCGGCGGTTTGGGTTATCAGACTTCCGAAATGGGTGTTTTTTATCTTACCGTTAATTTTACCTCCCCATAAGATCGGGACTTCACGTCCCTCACGTAAACCGATATGGCGGCTGAAAAAGGGCATGAATGACCGTCCAAGGCTCAGTCCGAAATCATATATATCCGCCCCCTCCAGGAAAAACTGGCGCTTTTCAGGATAAAGAACCGGGAATCTGGTAAGGTTGGTTTGCCTTGAATCCACCTCGGTTTCTGCAAAATCAGTATTCACAGTCAGCTGTGCCGTGATATCGGATGATATCCTCTGAGTTACATCTAGGCTGGGTTTCCAGTCGTATGCTGTTTCACCATTTCTCCTGTGAGTAGCCTTGACAAGGCCTGAAACTGTGGGTGTCAATCCTATCCCCAGGTTGAATTCCGGCAGTTCATTCAATAGCCCGGCATGTATTGTCTGTCCCAAAGTATAGTCCATACTGATTGCTGTCCACCGGTTCACCTCCAGATAACGTTGAATCCTTCGCTGGATATTAAATCCCCAGGAATCCAGTCCTCTCCTGAAAGTAAGCGTACTCACCGGTATCCTGATCTCGGCACTCCAGTATTGCTCGTTGATCTGGGTTTTTGCATCCCAGGCCCCGTCCCAGTTTGGATTTTCAAATTCTCCGTTAAAGGATACCAGGGCATCATACCTGGCTCCAAAGGGATTGATCGCGAAAATGTATCCATTCCTGCCATCACGGTAAGTGTCGAGAATTAATTTGATATTGTCCTCATTTTCCAGTTCAGCGTCCCTGGCTTTGGAGAATGAGACGATCTGATCCGGCTGGTCATCAAAACAGATCAGGCCTATGTAAATATTCTTCTGGTCAACCAGGATCTTTACGACTGTCGGGTAGGTAGGCATACCGTTTTCCACGGGTTCTACCATGGATGCAATAATAATCGAATCTGCCCGCTCCCAGTCAGCTTCATTAAGCCATCCGTCCAGTCTGACCGGTTCCTGAGCAGGTATGCAAGCTATTTTAGGCTTCCCCTCATCCTGGCCGGAAGCGGTGAGGCAAAAATGCAGCAACAGCAACTGGGTTATCAGCAACCTCATACCATGCCTGCCTGAAAAATTTGTACTGAAATGAGAGTTCATCGAGGGCGAAAATAACTAATCTAACAATACAACACTAAGATTGATATGTTTTGATGTGGCAGGAAGCATCATGGCAATAAGAACTTTTCTCATGATTTGAATCCTATTTTTTTCTGAGTTTTACATTTTCCGCCCGGTTTACAATCTTTCTCAGAAGGTCAAATACCAGGGTAATGTAAAAGAAAAAGGAGGTCACCCATATGAAAATGAAATTGAACAGGTAAGTATCTATTGACAGCTCACCGAGCTTTTTCACCGGGGCATAGAAATGTGCCCTCCCGTAGCGGGAAGCTGGCTCCATGTAGATAAGATCTTTCTTTCGAACTAAGCGGTTGTCAATTTCTATCGCTGATTCGATCATATGTGCGTTTTGCAATAAATCCGCCAACCCATTATTATAATAATCATCTCTTAATTTCAGGAGGGCATCCTTCCCTCCAAGATCTTCCTTCATGACAGCGTTTATAGTATCTCTCCGGTTCAATGCTTCCCTGGTAATAACAGTCAATTTTTTCTTTTCCCTCACCAGGTAATCCATAACTGTTTTATAAACTTGTTCAAACTGCACGGAACTGAGTTGGTCCGGATCACTGAATGGTTCAATTATGCCCTGATCAGAAAGATTTTTTAGTTCAGCTCTGATCAGGTCAAGGCTTGTACCGGGATCATAAACTGTGTCTTTCTGAATGTTATAATTTGTGTTATCTAATTTGATCTGTACCTGATCTAATATAAATTTATGATAGGAGGCGTTTTTTCTGAGCATATCCTCAGCAAAGAAATTCCTGGTAAATTTATTGTCCTTGAACTGGTCTACTGCGAGCGCTTCATAGGCCCAGCGGGAAGTCATCATATCCCCTATTACCGGTACATAAACCGGGTTCCGCCAGATCTTATGGAGTTTGTCATAATTAACAATAACGCCACTGAACAGAAGTTGCGGGACAAGGATAAAGGGAATGATGATATAGATAGTGACAACAGAGTTTAGTCCCGATGAAAGATTTAACCCCATCAGATTGGCCAGGCAGGAAGCGGTAAACAGGATGAGCCAATATGAGAGGAACATACCCTTTATCTCCAGGATGAGGTTCCCGACAATGACAAAGGATAAGGTCTGGATCGCTGAAATACAGAATAATACCAGGATTTTTGAATTTATGTAACTCCACCAGCTGAGCCGCAGGAAAGATTCCCTCTCCAGGATCTTCCTGTCCCGTATGATTTCCTCAGCACTGACCATTAAGCCCATGAAAATTGCTACTATAACCGACATGAACAGATACGCGGGCAGGTTCACATTATCCCTGAAAACATAAGATGCCCCGGTTGAGGGATCACCTACAAATTTTGTAAAATACCCTATGATCAATGCCAGCAAGGGTGCTTCAAAAAAATTGACCAGCAAATATTGTCTGTTGGCGAGCTTTGACATGACATTACGGAGTACAAATATGCGGAACTGGCTGAAGGCTCTTGGCACCCTGAAATCAATATCAGGCAGTTTGCCCTCCCTCGGCCTGATCTCCTGTTTCGATTCAATTTTCTCTTTGTAGACGGCATGCCATTCCTCGGGTTCAACCTTCCTCTCTTTGGTTAGTTTCCCATATTCATTAACCTCCCTGGCTTCCACGATTTGCAGGATCTCTTCAGGCATTACATTCCCGCAGGAAAGGCAATGTCCTTCCTCTGCATTCACATAATTACTCAGGGTCTTAAAATAGACAATTGCATCGATGGGATTGCCCTTATAGATAATATAGCCTCCCTTATCCAGGATCATGATCTGGTCAAACAGCTTAAAAATATCAGAAAAAGGTTGATGAATGTTGACAATCACCAGCCGTCCCTTCAATGCCTGCTCCTTTAACAGAAGCATGACTTTTTCTGAATCATGGGATGAAAGTCCGGATGTAGGTTCATCTACGAACAGCACACCCGGTTCCCTGATCAGTTCCAGAGCAATGTTAAGCCTTTTGCGTTGTCCGCCGCTGATGAATTTCTTGAGGGGATTCCCGATTTTCAAATGCTTGGTCTCATCCAGCTCCAGATCGATCAGGATCTGGTTTACCCGCCTTAATATTTCATGCTCTGAGAATTGATCCAGGCACAACTTTGCATTAAAATACAGGTTCTCAAATACGCTCAGCTCTTCCAAAAGCAAATCGTCCTGCGGAACAAACCCGATCAAGCCCTGAATTTTATCAGGTTCTTTATAAATATCGAGGCCATTGATAGTGATCCTTCCATCCTGTGGCTTAAGCTTGCCGCTTAAAAGATTGATCAGGGTGGACTTACCGACACCACTTCCACCCATAATACCAATCAGATGCCCTGATTCCTTTTCAAAGCTGAATTTTTTAATGCCTTTGGAACTATTCTTGAATTGAAACTCAATATCTTCAGCCACAAAATACACCTTGGATGTTACCTCAGAGTGATGAAACCGGTTTGCTACATCACTGTAATAAACAGGATTGATTTTATGCCCGGTAATCATGGCACCCTGTTCCATCAATTCTATTTTACCAGGGATGATATTATATCCATTCAAATAGAGCGTTGAATCACCGTAATAGCGAAAGACAAAGGTATTGGAGCTGGCATGCCTTAAAATCACAATCCTGCCTTCCATGTCATGCACATGGATATGTCTGACCTCCTGGATGGCAGGTTTGGTATCATCATCAACTATCAGCAGTTTATCCGTCTGTATTTTATGAGAGAGCGAATCAAGTACAAATTCCCTGATATTGCTTTGTTCTGTATCTGATATATTGAAGGTATTGGCTACCGTCCTGATGAAACCCAGTTCCTTTTTCGTCATCACTTCGTCTTCGTTGATAAATTCAACGAGGCGCAGGAAAACAATAAATTTTTCCCGCTGGAGCAAATTCCGGTTAATGGCCTTGCCAATTTCAGTAACCTTCAGTGAATCGGATATGGTTGTTTGTCTACTACCTCCATCATCACCCAGAATATCAGGATGATGGATCTTAAGATAATCATCAAAAAGCCTGAGGTATTTCCTTATCAGGTTTGAACTGAGATGTTTTGAGAGATACGATTTTACAATATTCCTTGCCTTGAATGAAATCCCGTCCTCAGATACGTTGGCAATAATCGCAAACAGCTGAAGTAAGGCATTTAGGATAAATTCATTCATGGAGGAAGCAGCTTATATAATGCTTTCCCTAAGCGGTTCGATGGTACTCAAGACTTTATCAAGCTGTTCGTCTGTCAGG
>SDBT01007897.1_pt1 | contig 17460 bp, 15 predicted proteins | sample 2277101 | NCBI WGS metagenome assembly SDBT01 (sample SAMN10404973, study PRJNA504765) | marine sediment metagenome | isolation source: marine sediment core GS10_PC15, 103 cmbsf | place: Arctic Ocean: Southern Knipovich Ridge | collected 2010 | reverse complement strand
AATACACGGTATATCTGTTATAATGAAAAAAAAAATATGATATATTTAAAAAAAGGAATTCATCATTATTCAAAATGTCCGTTTTTGCATAAAAAAAAAATAAATATTAAATTTAATGAAAAAGATGTATATATTCGTGTAAATATATATGGGAATTTTCAGATTGCACGCACAAATAAATTAAAATTTATTGATTTAGACAAATTTAAAGGTATAACATATGTCCAAATTAAATAATAATAAAAGAAAAAAGAAAAATAGTTCCAGATCATGGTTATATGGTGGCAAGAAGGAATGAATATGTAATTATGAAGTCAACAAATGATGAATGTTGTAAAAAAAATTGAAATATAAAATATTTGTATATATGAACTTTTACTATTCACAATCAAAATAATATGAACAAACGTTATATGTTATTATTACTGTGTGTGATATTTATTCAAGCAAATTGTTGGGTATGGACAACTTGTAATGGTAATATACAATTAGGTGCAAGATGTTCTGGTTATGCAACACTTCCTGTACAAAACCATTTGTATATCCCAAATCTTCATGCACCAAACACTCTACCGATTTGGACAGATGGAAGAGGTTGGGATATTAATAAACCTCTTTTTCCACCTCAACCTGCAGTTCCATTCTTTGGACAGAATAATAGACAAAATGATTGGTTTAAAAAATTTAGCAATAAATTGGGATATCAATAAACCTCTTATTCCAGTATTTGGACAGAATAATAGACCAAATGATTGGTTAGTTAATTGGCACTAAGTATATATTTTTATTTTATTTTATTTTAATAGTAAAAATGTTTATATATAACATAATAAAAAATTATATTATACATAAATATTTAAATATTACTGCCGAAAACTATGGTTAAGCTTTTGCATGGTTGGTCACAAGAGTTAAATGTTGCTTTTAATCTAATATCATTCAAAATATTTCTTACGAAAAATCAAAAGCCCACGACTCCTCTTAAATTTCATTTTATAAATGAAAAAGAACCCAAAAAGTTGTGGTAATAATTTTATATAATAAACTCAATATTGTATATTACAAACTAGTTTTTTAAAGAATCATATAATAAAAAGGATATAAAAATTAACCATATAATGATATCAAAAAAATTGAAATTCTAAATGCTTATGTACCCCTTTAGTATAGAATCAATTGAATCCTTTTAACAATGTTAAAAAAAACCATTATTATGGAAAAACCTAGTCATTTTATGACAAAAATAAGCAGAATTGTTTTAATTCTGTTTGCTATCATAGTATTTTTTTGCTATGGTGTAAATGCAACATTATTTGCGATTCTGGGGTATATGATTATTCGATCATTCTTTTTTGTTGTGAAGTTGAATTTGAGGAACAAAATCAGAGCAATAATACAAGATGATTTGAATCCATATGTGTTAACATACAAACATTTAGTCAAACATAAAAAGACATTGTTCTGGGTCATTGTTATCTTGTTGATTGATTGTATTTGTGAAATTGTGAGAAGTCAGATTTTGTTGAATTTCATCAAGTTTCTGGAAAATGTGAATTATATTGTGATTGCATGTACTATTTATACAATTCTTGGAATAGTGAAAAAGGTATTGTCGGAGTATCAGAGTAGATACCAGAGAACGTTGAATATTATGATCACAAGCAGTATCAAGAAGTATGTGATGGAAAGATTGACCAACCAAGCTTACGACAACATTCACAGAAAGAAAAGTGAGTTACATAGATTGATGAGAGAAGCAAGAAGTGTCCCACAAACAATTACATATATGAGTATGAATATGATACAAAGTTCATTATCTATTCTCGTAAATGTTGGGAATTATTATCTCATCAATACATTTGCGGCGAATTTTGTTTTGGTTAGTTCTATTATGTTTTACTGGTATTATGGATGGAATGCAGTGGAGAATTACACAAAAGCCAGCAATAAACGATCAAAAGTTACATCAAAATTCCGTAAGACCCATGGAAGGGAAATGGAATTGATAGACGAGGGTGCAAGAGATCAAGACTGTTATTCATTAGAATCTGAGACAGATAGATTGATAAATAAAAGTAAAGATTTTGATCTCAAACTGGTGAAGGAGAGAAAAAATTCGTTGATGTTTTACTTGTATCAAAATTTATTTTCGGATTGTCAATGGCTAGTAATTATTATTTCGTACTTAATTCAAAGTTTTCAGTCTGTCTCAGATACAAAAGAAAGATATATAGGCATGATGAATCTAATAATGATAACAAATAACAATCTAATGACAATCAGTTGGTTATTGATGGAATATTCCAGATTAGTTGAAGTCATCTCTGAATGGGCACCATTGAAAGAATTTATTCAAAAGAATTACCAAGAGAGAATATATCATGCTCATCATATCGTAGATGGTGATTTCAATAAGCTGGAGATCAAACAGTTGAAACTCACTTTGCCAAGAGAAAAGAAGGATCCTATTATCATTCAAAACAAAGAAGATTTGATTATTGAGAGTGGTGACAGAATCATGTTTATTGGAGAATCTGGAGAGGGTAAATCAAGTTTCTCAAAGGCATTGGCATCTTACTTTCCTGAGAATAATGTTGACCAAGAAATAATACTTAATGGTAAAAAAGTAGAACATGGTTGTTATGGATTAGTGCCGAATGTGGTTATAGTCAATCAAGACATCAGTTTGAACTTTGATGATACTATTAAAAATATCATCAAGATGGGTACAGATGAAAAAGAAGATTTTGTGACGGTCAATGAGTTAATAACTATCTGTATGCTCCATGACTTGGATTGGAATGCAGAGGAAACAGAGAAGAGAGAAAATACATTATCTGGTGGACAAAAGACAAGATTGAAGTTAGCTTATTCTCTAAACAAGATTTTGTATCATTTCAGAAAGAACAAAACAAATCCAATGATTCTTATTTTGGATGAGATTGACAGTGGATTGAAGAAAGGTAAAATGATAGTGGATATTCAAAAGAACATTATGAAGTTAAAGGAGTTTGAAAACACTGCTATCATCAGCATTGTCCATAATCCAGATTGTGTAGAGAAGTTGTATAAAAAGTGTTGGGTTGTTGAGAATAGAACAGTTTTTGTGAGGAAGTGATGAGTGTTTTTTATTATTTGTTTATAAAAATAATAATAATATTGGACATACCTTTGACATCTGTATATGCGTGTTGAACGGTAGAATTCATACATGTGGAAAATAAAAACATGTATATGTTTTTGTTTTTCATTTTAAGTTTAGATATTTATTATATCTAAACTTAAAATTAGCTAAAATAAAAATTAATTTTTATATAGAGTGTATATTTTTTTGACTGCTTCTTCCTCAAACAATTTTAGAAAATGAAGCATCTTTTTGAATCCATTTTTTTGCAATGTATCATATATACCATCTATTGATATTTGTTCTTCCATTAAATTACGTTTATCTTTGTAGACATCATAATTCATACTCAAAATATAATACACTATAAATTTAAATATTTTACTCAAAGCCTTTTTAAAGTAACCAACGGTTAACATATAATCAACATCTATGTCTTCTTTCTCTATTTTGAAATTCTCTATGACAGATTTGAATACATTTATTAGAGTAATATTTTTACCTCTATGTTTTATAAGATAATTATTGATTGGATTAATGACACCTTCGACGGTTGTTATAACATTAGTAACTTCATTTTTATCGACATAAAAAAATCTCACCATGGCAATGATATATTTTAATGTGTTGGCATATTGTGGTGTTTCTTTATTGATTCTGGTGAATATATTTTTTAAATAGTGTTGTAAGAAGAGTACGTCGTAAAGAGCATATTTAATACTAAAATTTCCCATAAAGTGTATATTCCACGATACATTTTGCACAGGTCCCATTTTGAAATGGATGTCCTCCAGATCCTTATGTTTATCATTACTTATCACATCAAAATATTTCAACCCATCATATATATTACACCTTTTATCTGCACCTATGCTCAGTTTAAAATACTCACATAGAAATCGAGTATCCAATACCTTGCTCGTGAACTTTAATATAGTATCTTTATTACCCTTGAACATAACATTATACATATAAGGGATGTCTAACGATTCGGCGCCTTGCACTATTTTATAGATCCGAGTGTTTGTCATTAGATAATCAATTAAGATTTGATTATATTCATCATTAAATTCTCCAGGATTGACAATCCAAATATAGCTCCAAGTATTTATATTTTTGTCTGGTACACCTTCAAAATTTAATTGCATTAATGCAATTATGCGATTATTAAACTCATAGTCTATTCCTACATGCGGTTTTTTATTAAATAAATCATCAAATAACATAGATCGTATTTCACACTCTGCATAGTATACCAGTAAATATAGTATAAATAGGCTAATTTTAATTTCATTATCAGCAATGGTGACTACATATGTTATTTTAGTTGTTGGATCTTTTAGTTCAGTTTCTTCTTTTAATTTTAGTTTATGATATTTATCAATTATACCAAATATTATTAATCTGAATAGCGGAACAGTTACGACCTTATCGATAGATCGTGCTGCATACGCTGATTCAGAATAGGGTACAACCATTTCTACATTTTTGGATTTGTTATTTTTTGCATTAGTAACATATTTATGTATATCATCTATGATAATATTTTTATTTATAATACATAATTTTATTATATCATCATATTTACTATTATTATAATAATCTATTATTTTATTAATACTATCATTCATATGGTCAATATATTTATATCCAAGAAAATAATTATGATAATATATTTTTTAATTAATGGTAACGCCAATAATTAAAAAATATGTACTTGAGTTACTGACATACTCCCATTATATTATTAAAATGGATATATACTAATACAATTACATTTTGTCTAACATTTTGTTCATTAATTTTATCATGCCACAATATATACTTAATTTGGATTCGGCCAGTGAATTATTTATATCATCAGTTTTATCAGTTTTATTAATTTTATCAGTTGTGTTAGTTTTGACATTTTTTTTCATTTCATTTATCATATGATCTTTAACAGGATTACAATTAATATCATTATGCATCCAATGGTAGAAATTGCAATGCTTATCAGAAAAATTGGAATTGGTGAGTATAGGATTTTCAATAGTACTTCGTATTTCAAACAAACCATCATTCATTTCTTGTGGCAGATCTGGTTCACACTGTTGATTGCTACCAATACCAATTGGGTTATGGTGCTTGTCATTTATATTGGTTTCAATTGTATTAGTTTTAATATTTTTATGCAACTGATTGAAAACTATTATGTCATTTTTGTCATTTATGTTAGGTTTTTTAGATAGTCTCGACATTAAGTTAGGTATGATATTACCATTAATATCACAAAGTTCATCACCTTTATAATAATTATTTGTCATGGGACAAAAATTATTGTCATTCCTTATATTCATACCTTCTGGTATGTACATATCATCAGATGGATACTCATCCAACCCACTAGTTAATTTATTAGTTTGGAGATTATGTATTGATGTCATTATATTTGATATAACTGGTCTAGGGTTTCTGATCGATGTTCCAATTGTGTTAATATCAAATGGCTTAGTAATATTAATCAAATGACGATTCTTAACACTAATAGGCTCCTTTTGTACTTCAAACCTATATTCTTGCGGAAGATATTTATTACCATCAACCAGATCTTCTGGTTCACACTGTTGATTGCTACCAATACCAATTGATTTAGTAATATTAATTGGATTCTTGTGCTTGACATCAACTGGATTCTGGTGCTTGACATCAACTGGATTCTGGTCATTAATTGGATTATGGTTCTTGACATCAATTATATGCTGCTGGTTTTTGACATTAATTGGTTCGTTAGTTTGAGAAGTTTTGTTGGATTCTAATTTTGATATTGTATTTTCACATACCAGTTCCCATGAACTATCGTTCATATATATTATAGTATATATACATAATATATATAGTTTGATGAACGCATAATATTATTAAATGAATATTATTAAAAATTCAAAGTAATATTATGTGTGTGTCAGTATATGAAAATCAAAAGTCTAATATATATAATAAGCAATGAGTAGATTATCGCGATATAAAAAAAGTCTTGCTAAATTTATTAAGGATCGAAGTTGTATATCAAAGGAAGTACCAAACGCAAATATGTATCAAATAATATATAATTATATCAAAAATAGTGATTTAATATTATCTATTACATTACTCACAACAATGAATAATCAAAATAAAAAGAATAATATATCTTGTCAAGGATACTATGCCGCTGCTGGTATAGAATTGATGCTTACTTTAATAACTATTATAGAAGACAAAAATAATTTTACATCAAAATATGGTGCAGAATATTATAGTACAACAATTAATTTCATAACACTGTGCATATATAAGACGTTTTGTCAAAATTTAGAGAGTGTAAAGAATGGTATAAAAGATGATAAACTTAAATGTATTATGCCTAATATCTATACAAATGTTATGTCTGTAATAAATAATAAACTATCATATGCATGTTTATTGTCAGACCATGTATTTGAATTTACTAATAAAAAACCAAAAAATGATACATTAAATTGGTATCTGCAAGAGAATAAGTTATTAGTTGAGGAATTTAATAAACTAAAACAAATTAGCAAAGATTCTATGGATAAGTTTATAAAATCCAGAATAGGGGCTATATGTGAGGTATCCATATGCATAGGATGGTATATGGGCTGTGGAAATGAACGTTCCATTAGAAAGATTAGAAAATTAGCGCATAGTTTAGCAATGTTGTACAAAATATCGAATGATTTTGAAACAATCGAGCAGGATATAATGAATCATAATAATGGTGTATCTACAAACTATGTTGTAAATTATGGACTCCAAAAAGCGTATGAAGATTATTTAGATAATAAACAAAAATTTATCGAGGGAGTGATGGTGTTAGATATGTATACAAACACAGTGAAGGAAATAATTAATTATATAGACCAAAAAGTGGACAACATCATAGACCAAACATCGCCTGATTTGAAATCTAGTTATAGCGCAATTCAATAACCGAATTGCTTTCAGCAATCTCACAGAATTGGCTTCGCCAATCTCGCTTCGCTCGGCTCACTTCGTTCGCATTTATGATGGACTTGGTAAATGCGAACGAAGTGAGCCGAGCGAAGCGAGATTGGCGAAGCCAATTCTGTGAGATTGCCGAAGGCAATTCTGTTTTTTTCTCTGATATAAATATAAATACAATATGTTTGACAAAAGTATCTATATATTCATAGCTATTACATATAATTTGTTTGCACATGCAATGGCTAGTATGTTATATAAAAATATTCCATATGAGGAAAAACATCATAATACCATCATGTTTTTAGTAGTGGCCGGTATAGTTGCTATAGTTATAGCGAAGATCCATTTAAAAAAAGACAATAAAGATAAAGATAAAGATAAAGATGATAAAAAAGAAAAATCAGTTGCCCATATTAGTAAAGGATTAACAGTTGGTGGAATATTATTATTAATAACAGCAGCATTCGCCAATTGGGAAAATCTAACCGATAGTTTCAAATTAATTGTATCAGGTGCATGTTTACTATTTTTTATATGGGTATCATATAAAATTAAAAATAGAAAAAAATAGAACCGGTTAGTTGGAAAAAATTGAAATATAAAATATATGCATAGTACATCATATATTTTATATATAACCAACTGAATATAGTTTGTGTACATCAAAAAAATGTGGCTCATCATATTTACATTTTTTATAATTAGAACAATCTTGTGTGATTCATATACCGCAACTATTGATCTTGGAACTGGTGAAATTTCTAAAATATATTCACAGTTTGTCAATGATAACTTTGCTTCTACATACTTTGATTGTGATCCATATAAACAAATCAATAAAACCGTAAGTAACTGCACATACAATGAACCGATTTGTCATGCACCAAAAGTAAACGTTTCTGGTATATGCGATGCTCTTTGTAACATATACATTACTAGTAATAACAGTATCATTAATAATACATTTGTGCCAATTAATATATTGGAACAAATAGTTGCAACAAAGGTAATAAATAAAGATTATTTTCAATTTTCAGTTTCTACTCGTGAAACAGATTTTTATGTGTATGTTATAAATCAAAACTCGGCAAGAGAAAACAAACTAACAATTACTTACAATTGCGCAAATCCAGTGACATCGTATGTGATACAAGATAATAAACTTTTAATTCAGGTCATTGTTATTGGTGGTCTTGCTGTAGTAGTTATGTATTATTGGGTATATATTTTTTTGCCCATATGGTTTTGTTTAGGATTAATAGGTGCTAAACAGAAAGCAGTATGGGCAAAAAGACGGATAGTTGCATATTGATATTAAGTGGAAAAAATATTTTATTTATTAAAAAATTGAAATATAAAATATATACATAATACATCATATTTATATATGATCAAATAAATATAATTTTTTGTGCATCAAAAATGCAGATTCTCATATTCATATTTTTAATATTATTTAGAATAATCTTGTGTGGTTCATATTGGACATCATTTTATTTTGGAGCTGGTGAAAAAAAAATATATGCACAATTTGTCAATGATGACTTTGTTTCTGCATCATTTTATTGTGATCCATATAAACAAATAAATAAAACTATTAGTAGATGTACTTATAATGAATCTAGTGAAGTAATTTGTCATCCTCCAAAAGTACAAATTACTGGTCGGTGTTTTCATCCTTGTGAAATGTACATTACCAGTAATAACAGTATCATTAATAATACATTTGTTCCTACAAATATATTAGAACACATGGTTGCAACAAAAGTACATACAAATTCTATTCCTCCTCCTTTTCAATTTTATACTTCTATTCTTGAAACTGATTTCTATATTTATGTTATAAATCAAGATTTGGAAAGAGGAAACATGCTAGAAATTTTTTATAGTTGTGTGATGCTATCGCGATCGTTTGTGATGCAAGATGATATGCTTTGGAGAATAATTTTGACTGGTATTCTTGTTGGTGGATTCTTGATGTTTTGTTTTTGCGGGATGTCGATTTATATTATTATTGTGTTCGATAGAGATACAAAAAAGTTATTTTTGGGATTTGAACTGGAAGATTTATCTAATAAATAGTTAATATTATGTTTTTTTATACTTATAAAAATAAAGTAAATATACTGTACTGAATTATTTTAATAAATTATGCTTTATATATTTATATATTTTTTTGTAAGCAGAGTGGCCAGTTTCTTTGTATTTTTGTTTATAATCTTGATACAAAGCATAATAATTCGTTGTATTCGGTCTAGATAATGCTTTTTTATTTATGACAAATATATTTATATTAGACTTTTTGGGATCATATTTACCTCTCAGCCTTGCTGTTTCTTTACTTAATTTGATTTTTCGAAGTTGTTGTATAAATTCTTTATCTTTGTCAAAATTATCCATTCTGACAACCGCAAAATGGCACTTGCTACTATATCGCGCTCCGATACAATCTATTTCATCCGATTTTATATCACTCATAATAGATTTTACTACCTTATTCAGGTCTGAATAGTGTTTAGATGTTTTTACAAATGATTTATATTCAACAGGTACAATGCTAGGTATATGTTGTACTGGTGATACATACATCAATTGCTCCAAACTATTGAAGAACTCAGATCGATCGACCCAATATTTATTTAATCTATCTGATATCTTTTTGATATAATTTTTATCTTTATCATTTTTTTCCAAATGTTTATATATTTGGGTTGTTAATGGTGAATGTGTATAAGGATAAAACCATGTATTAGCATTGTGCCGATGAAATTCAATGTCATAGTGATTATAATACTGTTCGAATACGTAAATAAATCCATCTAAATAATTTTGTACCAAATCATCCATCTTTTTCCCTTCTAAATTATCTATATCAAAAAAGGTTTTATAATACCTACTTACACCTTTTGATATTTTTTCTGATTTAAATGTATAAGTACGCGTATCTAACCCTATATATCCAAAATCTAATTCTTGAGCATTTAACTTTTTTGCGTATTCATCTAACATATTGTCTAGTTTGTATATTTCCTTGTCGTATGGTGTTATTTTTAATTTAGGATCTATGTAATCTAATTTTTTATCTAATTTCATTTGATGATATCTGTCTTTAATGCTTTTTGATCTTTTAACAAAATTGATTGCTATATATGGTATTTTATTTTGACGTTCATAGTATTCAATATAAGCATGTATAAAATCATCATCATTCATATTTCTTGTATCCATGCCCATTTTAGTAAGCTTTTTTAATTTTTTTATAAAACTTTCTTTGTCTTTTTTAGTCCATTTATTAACAAAATCATCAATATTTGATTCTGTCATGTTTTTAATTTCTCCATTAAATTTTCTTAAATTAGATAAAAAATCATTTAGTACCTGTGTAAAGTTAGCATGATCGGCTCCCATTATATTTTTTAATCTTTCATAGTTTATATAATTGTTAGACATGTAGGTTTTTTGTAAGTTTTTTCCTTCGTCTTTTTTGAGGATTTTGAAGATGGATAAGAAAACATCTTGGTTGATGATGTATTTTTGACCGTTGTGTGAAATGAGGTGGTGTTTGTTGTTGGATTTGAGGACGGTGGTATAGATGTCGATGAGCCTTTTGAAGTCGTAGCGGATGTCGAGGGAGACTATTTTTGGAATGAAGTCGTTGCCAAAAATGCTCAATAAAAGAACTATATCTTTTATGACGCGGTCGCGCTCGGGGAGGTTGACTTGCTTTAAAACATGACTGTAAATATTTGACGCCAATTTTTGAATATCAATCACCGCATAATTATTCATCTGCTGATTGTGACGAAGAATGGATAGGTTGGGGATATGGTGACCGGATGGAAGGGCCGTTGATGCTATAAGCGACAATAAGGTAACATCCCCATCGGGACTAAAGAACACAAATTTACCTTTAGGATTTTTTAATGATCTCAAATAATGAATTATTTTGTTTTCTCCTTCGGCTGGTTCATCTGAGCCAGATAAAATATATGCTTCGAGATTTTTACATATGTTATTAATTGAAGTACGAAATTGTAAAGATTTTAAAGCATCGTTTAGAGTTTTCATAAATTCAGTCCCAGGTGTAATATTTATTGATAACCATGTAATTTTATTTTGCATAAATGTGTATCTAATTTTGTGGTTTTTTTTAAGGTCTTTTTCATGTTTTTTGTATATGGTGTCTCGCATGATATTAAAGATACCGCCGCTATATCTGCGACGCATTTGTTCCAGAAGCTTCGCCTTGTGAGGAACACCGTCTATTGCAATTAAAAAAGTTTGTAAATTATCAGAGATGATGTAATTTTTTAACATATTGACTAAATATTCTAAAACTTTTTCAATAATGACATTGTTAAGGAATTCTTGTGTGAATTGTTTTTTGAAATCAACTGGATTGTTATGTAGAGTTATATTATATTTTTTTACTATTTTTGTTGTTTTATTATTTATATTATTTGTTATAATGTGGTATAGAACATAGTTAAAATCGGCGAGAAGAGATGGAAACGTTATATAGACAATTGAATTGAAGTCTAGTAAAAGATGGTTACAATCCAATTTTTCTTTGAAGATATTCATAAAAGTACCAGATAAGGACGTGCTTAAGCTTTTTAAGCTTGCAAATAATGATTCAATCCCCATTTTACGGGTTATATATAACTATTTTACAAAATAATAAAAATTTAATAAATTTATGTATGGATATAAAGATTATACCATATAAATAATTAAATATAAACGGATGGTTACAAAATTAGATACTGAAACATTTATAAATAGAAGTATTTCTATACATAAAAACAAATATGACTATTCTAAATCCATATATGTAAACAGAAGAACAAAGATAATAGTGATATGTAAAAAACACAAAAAAGAATTTCTTATTAATGTTCGGAGTCACTGGAAAGGATTTGGATGTGAATTATGTAGATTGGATGAAATAAAAAATAAATTTATTGAAAATGCTAATAAAATACACAATAACAAATATGTTTATACAAATGTAATATATAAGACAGAACGTATAAAAGTTGCGATAAGTTGTCCTATTAAAAATCATGGTATATTTTTTCAAAAACCACACAATCATATTTTCGGACATGGTTGTCCAAAATGTGCACTAGAAAAACGGAAAATTATAGATAAAAATAAAGTAAGTGAATTTATTATAAAAGCTAACAAACTGCATAATAATATTTATGATTATACAAAAATTAATTCTATTTGCGGTGAACGGTCCCATGTAACAATAATATGTCCAGTCAAAGAACATGGAAATTTTGTTTTAAGAGTTCAAGAACATTTATTAGGATTTGGTTGTCCATCATGTAAAACAAATAAAATAGATAAACAATATCTATTAAACAAACATTTTATAGACAAAGCTAACAAACTCCATAACAATAGATATGATTATTCTAAAATTAATTATATAAATGGACAATCAAAATTACTAATAATTTGTCCAATCCATGACGAATTTATAATAATTGCAAAACATCACTTCTATAAAACAGGATGTCCAGAATGTGATTTAGAAATAAAATTAAAAGATGTAAAAAAAAGACAAAAACTTTTTATAGAACGAGCTAAAAAAATACATCATAATAAATATAATTATACAAAAGTTTCTTATCAAGATGTTAAAAAAAAAGTAATTATTATATGTCCAAAAGTTGGACATGATGAATTTTTACAATCTCCTGAATTTCACCTGCTGGGTATCGAATGTCCAAAATGCAGAGTTGGTAAAGTAATAGATAGATTTATTAAAAAATCAAACGAAGTACATAAAAATAGATATGATTATTCTAAAATTAAATATGTTAGAAATGATATTAGTGTAGATATTTTATGTCACAAGCATGGAATTTTTCAGAAAACTCCTACGATACATTTATCTGGAGCTGAATGTCCGAAATGTAATTTATGTCCATCTTGTCAATTGTGGCGCTCATATGGATTATGTTCTTACTGTAAACCAAAAAATAAAAATAAACTTTACCAAAAAACAAAAGAAATGAAAATAGTTAAATTCCTCCGAACCCAATTACCCGATCACGAATTCATCCATAATAAATCCGTTGGTAGAGATTGCACCGATGGTCATTTATTTCCTGATATACGTTTTGATTGTAATAACTACCAACTTATTATTGAAGTCGACGAACATAAACATCGAGGTGCCAATTACCGCTGTGACAAACAGCGCATGTACGACATCATCGCAAAATTGGGCCAACCGTGTATTTTCATCCGCTATAACCCAGACAATAAAAAAAGCAAACAAGAAATATTATTAAAAAAAGTCAAAAAATATTTGGAACTAGAAGAGGATACCAAACCATGGAACAAGTATGGATATAAAGCTGTATATTTATTTTATTAAAAAAATTGAAATATAAACCCATTGTACTATCCATTATACAATAATGAAATAAACAAACACAATATGAATAGTATTATAGCTCTTATTCTTGTTATTCTTATTATGTATGTATGTTTTATAGCTGCATGTTTAATTTGCATAGCACCACTCACTAAGGGGAAAACAAGGTATGATCATTATGACGATTAATTACAAAAATTCCAGAGTAATAAAATCTTTTTTTATTTATTATTAGTATAATAAATAGATAAAATATGGGAAATAAAATTTTAAAATGGAATAATGATAATTGTCTAATCGAATATAGATGGTTTTCTAAAAATATAAAAGTGGATGAATGGCCATCTCAATGCTGGTTTGATGCATGGTCTGTAATACATTTTATACTAACATCTGTCATCTATTTAGTGATATTATTTTTTATTCATTTATTTGTCAAAAAAAACAAAGTTAAATGGGCCCTTGTAGCATTAATAATTCTAAATGTATTACATACTATAGAGGATATATTAGAAAATGCAGAAATGTTTAGCATAGAATATATATTATGGCAATTATTTGATCATGATTCTTTTCAAAATTTTGTTGGCGATATATTATCTGGGTTAGTTGGTTCAGTTATAATATTTATATTATATGCAAAAATGATTAAATAGTATTATCCATATTTCATATAGTGGTCTGAAGATATTAATAAAAAAATATATGAATTTCTTAAAATGTTTTATTTGTATAGATTTTTCTCGCATCAAAGAGAAGAAGACGCCGGATAATATTCGTCAAGATTGTTTCTTCAATCAATCATTTTTAGTGATATTTATTTGTTTATTTTAAAATAAACAAATAATCACCATAATTTTGCATTACTCATTGTCTTTTTTCTATTTCTCACTAAAATGTACCATACACAAATGTAAAAATAAGGTAACCCCTATTCTCACAATGCATATTTTATGAAAAGCCACGAACCATTTATATTGTTCATGTCGTTTCAATAGTTAGGTCAGCTTTATGAATAACAAACTAGAGGATATCTTATTCTTACGGGTGCGCAGTCCGAGAAAAAAATATCATATGTTAATTAAACATAAAACATACTAGAGACAGAAATAATCTATCACATGGCATTATTATATCGCTTCCGATCAAGATAAGACATCCCTTTATATTAAGGTCTCGAGTATGGTAACCATTTGTCTAATTATGCCAATTATTAATGGACTTTTCAATATGTTAGAATTTCAATTTTTTGATGTGATGAAGAGCTTTAGCTCTTCTTTACATTAATAAAATTGCTGTAAAGAGGAACTTGTTCCTCATCACATCAATTTTTTTTGTTGTTGTAAAGAGAAGCTCTGCTTCTCATCATAATATCAATTTTTTTTGTTGTTATGATGAGAAGCTTTGCTTTTACTTTAGGTCTCTAATCGATTCTTTTAATATGATGCACATAACAATCTTTTTATTGATATTTATTTGTATATTTTTAAATAAACAAATAATTACCACACTCATTGTCCGTTCTCTGAATCTCACTAAATCTAGTACCATGTACAATGTAAAAGTTCGGCTAGCTGGCCAGCACCTAATTTTACAATCGCACACGACTCACTAAATCAGTACCATACACACCAAATGGTGCGTATTTTATGAAAAGCCACAAACTCATATATATTGTATTATCAACATATATGTAACGTCTGCGTCGATTCAATGGCTAGGTCTTTTCCATGAATAACTTACTAGAGGAGGTCTTATTCTTACCGGATGATCAAACCGGGGAAAAGACTTCATATATTCATTAAACATAAAATATACTAGAGTCAGAAACAGTATCCTTGCGGCCCTACGTCGGCTGGCAAGTTCAGACATCCCTCATATCTAATGCGATACGATGGTCTCAAGTGTGGTAGCCATCCGCTCGATTATGCTCATTGTTAATGGACTCTTCAAGATGTTAGAATTTCAATTTTTTTTGATATTATGAAAAGGAGCAAAGCTCCTTTTCTTCATATTAAAAAAAATTAATGTAAAGAGAAGCTTCTCATCACATCAATTTTTTTTCTTCATATCAAAAAAATTGAAATTCTAACACATTGAATAGTTCATTAACAATGAGCACATTGACTCATTTTTTGATTCTTTCGCACGCATCAAAAATGAAAAAGCATCACTCACAAGCCAGTCGGAAGCAGAAGAAAGGTAGCATCAGGAATGTATCTATTGGGATACTTGAGAGGCACTGTACGAACCTGGTAAAGCCTCTCAAGAGCACGTTGGAGCTGAAGAAGTTGCTTTACAGCAAGCTTCAGCGACTGAACGTCACGAATCCCAAGATCTTGATTTTCAAGATGGGGGATGAGATTCAGGCTGCCGATATGTACTTGTATGTGCATTATTACGATCACTTTGCACAGCGGGGTGGCAGAGGTCACCCTGGTCTCACTGATCCCATGGATCGTGTCAACGAGGAGATGCGAGCATTGAATGCACCTGTGTTGTATGTAGATGTGAAGTCTACTTATACACGAGGCCTGGAGAAGCTCAAGAGAAGGAGGGCACTGAGAACTGCGTTCAAGCACATTCATGTGCAACCTATTTATAGGTTTGCCGAGAGAGTGAGCAATCTGAGAAACTTTATGTTTTTCTGGCAAGATATGCAATCTCGGCGTCGACCTGCTCCAAATAGTGCATTCAGCAATGAATTGCACTCCTTGGGTGTGTTGATCGCAGATCTCATGGAGATGAGAGAGCCAGTGCGGTCTCAGGAGAGACTGGAGTTTTTGCACGACTTCTTGTTTTGACTTAGCGCGATTGTCCTTGCTATGATCTTTGTGGCACAACCTCAAAAAAAACTTAGTTTATTGTTCTTGCAACATCTACTATTTTTGTAAATAATTAAAATATTTTAATTATTTGCAACAAAATGTTAAATGGTCTAATTTTAAGTGTAATTAAATAAATATATAGGTTACCTTGTTTCACCTCCTATATAAAATATTTGCCACACTCGCAGCTAATTCTGGTGAGAATAATAAAGCGGTTGTTTTAAAATCGCCTTTTGCTACAGACTGGCCAATATAATTATATCTTATCACCGTGAAGTATATTACAGCACCAATGATAACAATGAATAACAATATCATAAAAAATTTCATTGGTCCTGAGAGTTTCTTCTTTTCATCATATTTATCCATGTTTGTATGTTTATATATAATAATATAACATAAATTATTTTATATAAATAAATAAAATCTATATTGTTGATCAAACAAAATTGTTGATCAAACAAAATTGTTGATCAAACAAAATTGTTGATCAAACAAACATCAATTAGTAAAATAATTTATATATATTATTTAAGTATAGTTAGTATAATATGAGCTATTTACCTCGCAAAAAACGTAGGAAAGATAGTAGTATAATAAATTTAAGAAATTTCCATAATTGGATCAAATATAGACTTATTGCAGAAAGCGTATCATACCTAAGTAAAAATCATAATATCCATAATCCAAGTTTGCTGGATTTGGCTGTAGGAAGAGGCGGTGATATGAATAAATGGTATAATAATAGTATATATAATGTTGTGGGTATAGACATTGATGAAGATAGTATACATGGAGATGGCGGTGCGATTGAAAGATATAACAATCTTTTAAGAAGAACAAGAAATAGAAAATATCCAACACCAAAATATGAATTTTATGTATATGACTTATCAGATAGTAGTAATATTAAACATATAGATCATCATGTCAAAAATAGAAGATTTAATATAGTATCGTGCCAATTTGCGATACACTATTTCTTTGATAACATAGATAGCTTGGATACATTATTAACTATTGTGAAGAAATATATAGCCAAACATGGTTTCTTTATTGGAACTACAATGGATGGAGAGAAAATAAATCAAATGTTTATGCATGGTGATATTATTAAAAAAAAA
>SDBT01007895.1_pt1 | contig 17461 bp, 14 predicted proteins | sample 2277101 | NCBI WGS metagenome assembly SDBT01 (sample SAMN10404973, study PRJNA504765) | marine sediment metagenome | isolation source: marine sediment core GS10_PC15, 103 cmbsf | place: Arctic Ocean: Southern Knipovich Ridge | collected 2010 | reverse complement strand
TTCTCGAACAGCCGGTAGACCTGTCAGAGCATCGTCGCGTTCCTTTTCTCGCTCGATACTTTGATTAGACACTTCAAGCAGAGCCTTGACGATCTCTCGTTTTGTACGTTTTGTGGTTTCATCCCCCATTAGAATGCGAATCTTATCGAGTTCCTGCCAAAGTCCTTCTAAAAGCAGAAATGAACCGATTTCAAATACACCGGTTGCAACGTCCATTTGTTGAAGGTTAGGTAAGAGTCTCTTAAGTGCATTCAGGACTTTGTTCTCACCCCTATTATCAATTATGACCGGCAATTTATCCGCCATTTCGCCATTTCCTAAAATAATCCCACATGATGCAAACCTCTCAAAAACTCAAAACTAACAACCAATATCAAGAAAATCAACCAAATTTTAACTAACAAAATACGCAAACCAAAGCCAGTCATTGACAAACAGAATAAAACTTTTCATATAATACGAATTTTCATACAAGTTTTCCTCGACAAAGGCTGCGCTTGTCAAGGGCCAATAGTACCACGTGATATTTAGTCTAACCTATTACAAAATAGACATTTACGCCCTTGGGCTCCTCGCTCGCCATTTTACCCACTTTCTGCTATAATCTCTGTCTCAAATTGGCTTTCTATATACCTCGGAGGAACATTAAAACAGACATCATGAACAAGAACCTCGACATCATCAACTTCGTTGTATCGCTTATCATCAAAGCAGTCGTAATTGCTGCCCGATTCTCAGGAAGGTCTCGGAAACGCAGTTTGAGATGTCTTACCGATGTTTTGGATTAGATTGACAATTGATGATTTAAAGCGAATTAACCAGTCTCGAGGCGCTGCGGCCCCGGACACAATCGCTAAAAAGCAGAATTATATACACTACGTCCGTTTTAGCGGCTATATTAAAAACAAAGCAAACTGACGCGATATTATTGGACGCATAATCGGGTTATTATGCCTCAATATAATAACGCCGTTAATTCGCAGAATCTCGCGATTTCTCGTTTTTGAATGCTACATAACTGTTTTTATCGGACCTTTTGATGAAATTTTCTTTAAATGTTTCGCTTGCTATTGGGAAAAAGTTGTGTTTGTTCCGACGATCGTATCGAGACTCCCGGCGTTCAGAGATCGGCGCTCGTCGTGCGGGGTAAGTGACACGATTACAGCTGCGCTCGCGCGTTGTGAGTATTTTTCGAGAGAAAGTTACGGTCCCGAAGAAAGTAGTTGGTTAGGTCGGAGAATACCGACGTTTTGGATCAGCTTGATGATTTAACAGAATGATAAGTCGACGATTCGCCTTCTCATAAGGGGCGTTACTTATTTGGGTGGTATAAACCCGATGGCGGCTTGAAGGAAATGAGTTGCCGTGTGGCTTTACTGCGCATGGAGCGTAACGGCCTGATTCGGTTAGCCTCCAAAAGCATGATGTCACCATGACTAAAAAGAGGCGGCAATGGATACGGGATAAGCAAATATTCACACCTTATTATAGCTAAACTCCGGTAAGTTCAATACTTAGCCATGAAATAACCTGCTAAGCCTCAAATAAAGGTAGCGGACTGGTAGCGGGCATAGCAGCCTTTTAACTCAGGCGGCCATCAAGACTTACGACGAGAAACTCCAAAAAGGTAGCACCCACTTTCCCATTGCCCGCTCTACTACAGAATCGTACCAGTGTTAATTTTTTACTGGTACGTTTTTCATACATCGGCAGCAATAGGGATATAGGTGCTACCTTTTCAATTTTATTAGTTATAACCCCGGCCAACTCCGGGACTTATGGTGTATTTGCACCCGCTACCAGTCCGCTACCTTTACTGGAAATTCAGGTAATTTACCGGGGGGGAGTCGTGCGATTCCCGGCATTTTGCGGAATTTCACTCACCGGGAATTCAGCTATTCTCTGGTCAGTGGTGTACCATCCGAACGTTCAGGGATAATTTCCATATCAATAAAAGCTTTTTTGACTGATCCATCAATTTTCGCACTCTTCTTCTCATAACCACACTCCAGCGTAACTTCTTTTGAGAATTCCGCTTTTTGGTTATAACTTTTCAAACCCGTCATTTCCTTGACGTTCGTTTTTTCAAGAAGGTCGCAATGAACTTTCCATTTATGCCATGCAGAGTCGACAGACGTTTTAGCCTTTTTCACTCGTTTATATGTGGCCCGAATCCAATCACCGAGACTTTCGGCGTTCGGTTTTGCATCATCCATCATCTGATCAATAATTGGAATTGACTTAAAACCTTCTTTATTAAATAACTTGAAATAATGTGGTGCCCATTCGTAGAAAATAAAATCTCTTTGAGGCTCGATATGCCTTTCTGTGAAAGTATCATCCACTTCAAAATGCAACGGACAATGAACGCCTACTATTCTTCGCCTAAATTGTCGACCAGTTTCAGCGTATGGTGGTGGAGACGCAGCTGTGATGATTATTTTCGCAGTCGAACGAAACCCGAATGGGTTTTTCGTACTTTTTCGAATCTGCTCTGTAATCCCGCTGCTTATTCTTTCTACTATTCCGAGAAAGCGATGATAATTCGAACCTGACATCCATTTACAATTATCGAGTGAAATAATTCTCGCCTCTGGGAGGCAGGCCAGTGCGAATTGGTCTTCTGATAAGCTGTAAACATTGGTGTCTAAAATTGCCTTTGGTGGGAAGATATATCTAAGCGGCTGGACAAGAGTCGTTTTGGCTGAACCGCCGCTCCCTAAAATAAGGAAAATCCTATCTCGAATTAGACCAGTGCGAAAACATATTGCTGCGATTATTTTTCCATATTGTAATATCATTTCCTCTTGGCCATCGAGAATTTGACTGACGATTTCGTCCCACGGAATAATTTTCCGTTCCACCATCATCGGATTAGTGAGAATTCGAGTTTTATCTACTTCCAAGCAAAAAGTATGCCAGAGGAATGGTGTCTTTTCAAATGTATCGAAGTTATCGAAATCCGTTATATCCAACAACGAATCTTTTAGTGGAATAATTTTATCCACTGCTGGGCGAGGCTCGTTCGGATTTTCCTCAACCAGCCAGTGAATCGCAGAAACTTCGTCTTCGAAATCCTGCCAGAGCATCTCGTTTCGTCTTAACGCACCACGTAGCTCATCAATATCTTTATTTCTGATATTGAAATCGTCTAAAACGGTTCCATCAACGCCGGGAAGCATTACGTTATCCATCGTGATATTTTTGCCGCGAACTCTGACCTTACCTCTTTTGTAAAAAGTCTGAATCCAGACATCGAGCAGTTCTTTATCTAAAAATTTCCACTGAGCAGGATATTTGAAATCGTAATTCCAAAATTGTCCCTGCCAATACTTGATTAAATAAAACTCCTCGTCAGATTCTAAATAAAGGAATTGTTCTTCAAGAAATAAATCAGCGTTTTTATCTGGAGAGTTAGCCAACTCGAGAGCATCGAGATGAATCCCAAGTCGAGAAGCGATGGCCTTCAGACCTCGCAGGTCACTTTCAGTGGTTTCTGCAACGATTGACTCCAGTTGCTTTCGGATATCTTCATTTTCTCCATCTCCAAATTTATATCCGTGTCTTATTGTCCAATCCGTGATATCTCCACCTCGCTTGAGCGGAGTATCCGGGCGATTGAGATTTATGATTTTAATTGACTTGGCAGTTTCAGCTAAACGAAGTGCAAGCGATGTCGCATATTTCTGTCCGGGTTTATCGTTGTCAATAAAGAAAACAATATTCCTGCCGCTGCAGATAGCTAAATCCTTCGTATGATGTGAGTTCCCGGCACCGAATGGAGTCGTTGTGGCGAGAAGGCCAATTTTCTCGCAGTTGTCGGCATCCTTTTCGCCTTCCACAAAATAAATCGTTTCCTCTTTCGGCGAAGCGAATAAGGCCGGATAGTTGTAGAGAATAAATTCTATGCCTGTATCGTTTTTGTGCACATATCGACCTTTCTTATTCAGATCTTCGTGTACAAAATGTTGCACTTTCCGTTTTAGCTTTTCATCATCGATTCCAAATTTCCATAGCCAGACTTCGTACAAAAGTTGGTTTGAAGTTAAATAATAATAAAACCTCTTTTCGGGATGATCGTAGTCGATTTTCGGATGCCGATAATCATCTGGGTAAAGTTGGCCCGGATTTATCCCAGCTGCTTTACAGATTTGCTTTGTTGTGCAACCTGCAAAACATTTCAGCTGGATATGCCCATCGGAATGGACCTTCCAATTGAAACTTGGGACTTCATCTTCGGTTCCCTTACTATGACTTTTGAAATTAGGACAGTGATCCTTATTCCACTCATAAGCCTCTACAGAATTTGGAAATAATTCCTGCATCAATTCACGGGGAGTCTTTGTGTTCTCGGTCATTAATTATTCTCCACAAACTAAAATTCACTATTTTGGATTATCTCTGTTGGAGATTCCCCCCTGTTCAGCGATGGCCAGAAATGCCAGAAATCTTTCGTCACTGCATAAACATTATCTGAGATTTCAGTTATTGATCTCGCTGCAATTAGACCCGCAATAATATTATCAAGCTCAATAACATCATCCGGAAGCCACTTCTTCAACTGAAACTTTGTGATTGATTTTCTGTTTTTCGAACGATAAGCGAGTTGAGGGATGAGAAACGATGAGTTGTTTAGTCCTTTGATAATTTTCTCAGCTCTAATTTGGTCTCGAACATGCTTTTCACACTTTTCAACTTCATCCATTTTTAACTCCTGATACCTGATTACTAATGGAGAGGCAGAGACTCAGATAAATCGTCTGCCTCTCCTATGAAAATCCGATCGGGATTTAATTCAATTTTACTCTGAATTTTACACAGTCCTTTTGAACTACACAGCCATCACAATTTGGAGCGGCTCCTTTATACATTTTCTGGCAAGCCTCATATATTTCTGAAAAGTCTTTAGCCGCAACATGGCTTTTTAATTCCTCAAGTTTTTTATCAATATCTTGTTCAGTAGGATTACGCAATCCCATTTTTTGACAAAAATCACGTATTTCTTCTCGTATTTGCGATTCTGGTATTTCTTTAAATCCCATTTTTAATCTCCTCGATTGACGTTGAAGGCAGTCAACATATCTTTCTCAGGGAAGCAAATATACACCACATCATTACAGCTTCTGTCAAATTCAAGATTGATAGCGTCTCTGTTGCTCTTCGTCAGAATCTGGCGGCAGGTCAATGGCTCGCCGCCTTCCCCATCGGCAGAGAAGCAATTCCAAACCAAGAATTTTTGTGTATCTGGTGTTCTCTGTGTTAAGCGCACGATTCCTTTGAACCATATAGGTATCATCGGCGTTCTACTAATTATGTTTACCTAATCTCGATCCTCGTGTTCCTTTTATTCCTTTTGACATTATAGACTCTCCACTAAAAAATTTTACGTCCGGTAAGGCTTCGTGTGATCCAAAAATGCACCTGCGTTTCTGGGCCAAAAATCAGCTGAAAGCGCCACACGGCCCCGACACGGGATTCTGGCCTACTACGGCCCGCAAATCCCGTCCGTGGCCAACACTGCGGCGACAGGGGCCACGTTTTGGCCTGTTTGGCCTATATTTGCCTGTCCTACGCAAAAATTGGAATGAAGCCAAAAACGTTTGAGTTGCAAGTTTTTGAAATGGAATCTAGCTCATTGAAGACTGAATATTGATAGTTTCAGGAAGAGTGATTCTCGGCAAAGTCAGAGCTTTGATAAACATGTCGCAATCGGCGCAGACCTTATTTGCATCTTCAACCATTGGGACTACTTTGAATGTGCCCGCGGAGTATGACACAATTCAGTCGGCTATTAATACGGCAGTGAATGGTGACACCGTGCTGGTTGCAGTAGGAAGTTATTATGAAAACTTAACGTGGCACCTTAAATCCATCAATCTAATCGGAGCCGTTGACGGAGCTGACGATTTATTGCCTATGTTAAAGGCACGCTTGGGACGGCTCAAGCAGAGCAACTGAGTTCCTATCTTTGCCCTTTTGCGAGAATGGTTTTGCTATATGCACCTCAAAAGATTCAGAAATGGTGTGAATTATACACCTTTGTTTCGCATTGACAGCTTTTGACCTCACGTATTACAGACGTTGGGTCATCGCATGGACTCTGTCAGCTGTCATATCTTAACTCCTGAGTTTGAAACCATGGCCTTTTTGTTGGTTTTTGAATAAAAATACAAGCAAGAATTTTTTTTAGAATTTTCTATTTTTGTTATTGACATGTTCTGCTATTATAGTAATATTACTTCCATAGTTAGTTTATGAATGGGAGATTTAGCATGGCACAGAAAGGAAGTCCTCAGATCAGACTGGGCCGGGTGGAACTACAAATCATGAATGTCGTATGGGAAAAGGGTACAGCCACAGTGCACGACGTGAAGGATGCACTATCCCGCGGTCGAAAGCCCGCGTACAGTACGATACTTACCATGATGCGCAAGCTCGAAGTCAAAGGTTACCTCAAGCACGATGTAGATGAGCGCACCTATGTTTACCGGCCTGCTATCAGCAAAAAAACGGTGCGCCACGGCATTTTAGGTGATGTTCTGGACCGTCTCTTCGAGGGCTCCCCCTCAGTGTTGTTAAATAGTCTGGTTGAGCAAAATCGTATCAGCGAGAAAGAGCTTCGCAAGATTAGGAAGCTCATTAGAGAAAGGAAGAAAAATGAGTAGTATTCTGACTCTATTCGCGGGTGGAACTATAGATTACCTGTTGCTTGCCTCACTGCTTGCTGTCATATTAACGTCGGTGGTGGGCGCAATTATCAAAGTCGCAAGAATTCGAGCCCCCATCTATCGTCACATGATCTGGCTGTACGTGCTAATAGGCGTGGTAGTGTTTCCTGCTATATGGCTTTATGGACCAATACTAACCTTTGAGATTCTTCCTGCTGAGGATCAATCCGCCAAAGCGATAACACCAGAGATGGATTCCCGCTATGACGTCAAATTTGCCCAAGGCCCACCGACAGGGATGCATTCGCCGAGGCTCATATCTACGGAAGCAGCCGTCGTGGATCATGCAATTCCGCCACGTCCCTTTCCGGTGAGAGCCGTGTTGGCCGGGATGTGGCTTCTTGGAACCATTCTGATGTTGATCCGGCTTCTTGTTGGCTGGACCCGGCTTCGCCGAATCTGTCTGTCTGCCAAACCCGTATCTGGAAACAGCCAATTAGAGAATAAGTGCGACGGGAGATTAAAAGTTTTACTGACTTCTCAGGTGGATAGCCCCGTGTGCTTCGGAGCATTGCAGCCGGTCATCATACTGCCACGAAAAATGTATGACAATGCTACTCCGGAGGACCTTCAAATGGCCCTAAGCCATGAACTCGCTCATATTGAGCGGGGGGATTGCTGGACTAATCTTTTGCAGCGTGTTATTGAAGCGATTTTCTTCTTCCACCCGCTTGTCTGGTACGCCAGTTTTCAGCTCACCCAGCAACGTGAGCAAATCTGTGACAATTATGTTATCCAGAAAGGAGCACACATCATGGATTACAGCAGATTCCTTTCACGGATTGCCGAGCAAGGGCTCGAAAAGACCCGGTTTCAAACAGTTGCCCTGTTCGAAGGCAGGCTTGTACAAAGAGTTAGATATCTGCTTGACCCGAAACATAACACTCAGACAAAAGTATCTCGCCGGGCGACAGTTGTGTGCGCAATTGCTGTTTTGATATGTTTGATGTCCGGGGCAATTCGACTTGAAGCACAGTCAAATAATGATGATCCTGCAGCACATGCACTTTATGACAAAATGATTGAGACCATGTGCAAAGCCGAGAGCATTTCTTATAAAAGTGATTATAAATTTGAGGCTGGAGGCAAACTACTTAAAAGCTGTACATACACAGCCTGGATGAAAAAGCCAAACTACGTTCGCATAGAAACAGATCGTGCCGCCGGCCCAAAAGCCGGTACCCTTATCGGCGACGGTGATTATCTCTGGATTTACTGGCTCGGAGAACGCCCTGCATTTTCATTTGAAGACCGATTCGGGAAAAGCAGTAAAAAGACTCGGTTCAACGTTTACATGAAAGAAGCCACTCCCACAGGCAAAGATTCCATTAGGTATAAGACACCCCGGCTCGGCGCAGGGATGGGTGTACCTGTAATTGATCCGAGCACGTTTCACGGTTATGGACATGCGATTTCTAAGAAGCCTCAAATAGACGGGATCAAACGCATAGGCACAGAAAAAGTCAGGGATAAAGAGTGCGATGTGATTGGAGTACGTTTTAATAAAGACCCAGAGATATGGCAACTCTGGCTTTCCAAAGATGACCATTTGCCCAGGAAGCTCAAACGGATATTGATGACAACAAACAATGATATCATCATAATTGATGAGCTATGGTCGGATGTGACTGTTAATGCTGAAATACCAACGGAGAAGTTCGCCTGGACCCCACCGGAAGGATGGAGCCAGTACCGTTTGCCCGATCCGGAAGAAGGACTTTTGAAGCCGGGTCAGCATGTACCCGATTTCGAGTTGCTCTCTGCCGACGGAACCAAAATCAGACTGTCGGACTACCGCGGCAAAATAGTCTGGTTCTATAGTTGGCGGTCTTGGTTGCCGCCCTGTCGGATGGAGATGCGTCATCTCCAAGAATACTATCTAAAGTACAAGGGCAAAAATCTGGTCGTTCTCGGTTTCAACTGTTCGGACAACAAAAAGACTGCTTTGGATTTTATGCGAGAGAATTCAGTGACCTTCCCCAACGTTATTGATTCGTCGGATGCAGCCCAAAATTACACGATGAGCAGAGTGATGTTGAGTTATATAATCGATAAGGAGGGGAAGGTAGTGGACTGCTGGGATAGATACGATAAGGAGCATAAACGAGCAATTACGGCGCTGGAGAAGTTGGGATTGAAAATTAGAAGATCCATAACCTGGCTTGCTCCCTAAATTTTTCCAGTTTTTATGAGAGGATATTATGGGATTTATGGTGTGCAGAACTATTTCAAAGCAGTGCATATTAAGAATGTCGGTTGACACTCGCCCTTAATTGGCAGAGAGTTGATGCTGAAGGCTATCGACCAGCGTGAAATCATGGAGTATCTCAAGAGTTCCGAGTTTCTCAACTGCGCCTGTTTCTTCCATTTTTGCAGCAAGAAAGAAGATTAAGAATTTTTTTCAATTTTACTGATTTTTTATTTGACATGTACTACTATCATAGTAATATTACTTCTATAGTGGATTTGTGAATAGGAGATTTAGCATGGCAAAGAAAGGAAGTTTTCAGATCAGACTGGGCTGTGTGGAACTACAAATCATGAATGTCGTATGGGAAAAGGGTAAAGCCACCCCAGCAGCGGGAGCAAATCTGTGACAATTATGTCATTCAGAAAGGAGCACGTATTATGGATTACACCAAATTACTTTCACGTATAGCCGAGCAAGGACTCGAAAAGAACCGGTTTCAAGCAGTTGCCCTGTTCGAAGGCAGGCTCGTACAAAGAGTTCGCTCACTGCTTGACCCAAAGCGTAGTAATCAGACAAAAGCATCTCGCTGGGTGACAATTGCGTGTGCAGTCGCGGTTATGATATGTCTGATGTCCGGGACAATTCGACTTGAAGCAAAGCCAAATGTTGGTCTCGAAAGTCAACAACCACAATCTGGTGGTGAGAGTGAATTAGTTTCAACGAACAGCCCCCTCAAAAAGGAATCTATTGTTCCACAAAGGGAGAACATTTTTCCGGGTGGAAGATGGCCAAAGGGTAATTGTTCTATCAGCGGCAAGGTTATTTCGGTAAAAAGCGGTGAGCCTGTGGGACATGCCAAAGTAGCGCTAAACTACTCGCGTGATTTCCTATTCGTTATTGAAGTGGCAAGTGATGGCACTTTCGTGTTTAAGGATATTCCTACCGGCCCATTTTCGCTAAGAACAATGAACACTGCCGGTTTTCAGAATGTTTATTACAACCCAGAAAAAAAGCCGAGGAGATATCCTAAGTTTTCATTGAGAGACGCAGAAAAAAGAGTGGATGTTGTACTCAGAGTCAAGCCTGCATGTAGTATTGCAGGTAAAGTACTTGACGAAAGTGGCAAACCGCCCAGATATGGGAGACTTTGGGTACGGGCTTGGGTAGAATTGGATGAGCCCGGAGACCTTCTTGATCGATACAGCATTGCAGGACAAACCCGGATAGCATCTGATGGCTCTTATTCAATGGACGGTCTGGACGGTCGCCCGGTCTATATAATGGCGCTCGATGTGAGATCTGAGGAAAAAGATGAATTTTACCCGCCCTGTTATTATCCTGGAACTGTCGATAGAAACAAGGCGAAGAAGGTGCACTTCGAAGATACAAAGTCTGTTGAGGAAGTAAACATCCGCCTGCAGATGAAGGGCGAATTCATTCTTGAAGGTGTTGTGACGGATGAGAAGAACGGCAATCCTATTCCTAAGGCATTGGTCACAGTTCACCGTAGAGATATGCTTTTTGACCATGTGACGGCATACACCGATGAGCAGGGACGCTATGGCATCGAGAGTATAGGCGTAGGAGAATTTCTCGTTCATGTTGACGCTGAACCGTGGGGGTTCGTGCGAACACGGAAGCCTGTCGAAATTAAGGCAGCGGCAAAAACAACCTCGCTGGGTTTCACACTGAGGCCAGGAGCTACGATCTCTGGTAAGTTTGTAGATGAGAATGGAACTCCCGTAGAAATTGCCCCAAGAGCCTATGGTTTAGCATACAGATATGGCTACTCTAATCCCGGAGGAATGTCGTGGAACGGTGTGCGTAACAGATATGGCGTCAAGGGAAAAGCTGGATACACCTCTCCATCCTTTACAGGCGGCGAAGGTGATTATGAAGAAGCGGATATGGTTTTCCCAACTCCACGTACGTTTATTATCGAAGGGATAATACCAGGGAAAACTATCTTGCGTTTCCGCCCGAAAACCAAAGGCCGAACAGTCAAAGAAATCTTGTATAAAGACAAAAACATTATTGAAACTGGCATCGAAACCAAACCTGGCCAGGAGATAAAAGACGTTACTATCGTCATTGGGGTCTCCTGAACACGGAACTTCCGGAGATTCGTTTCGGTAAATCAAGGCCGAGCAGTTTGCCAAGCCCTTTTTTCGTTGGTTAGATGGCAGGATCAAGGTGGCATACGGCTGTTTCAAAACACTACGTACGGGGAATGTCGGTTGAAAGTCGCTCTTAATTGAAAGAGAGCTGATGCTGAAGACAATCATAGAACGAGAAATATTAGAGTATCTCAAGTCCTCCAGGTTCTTCATCGGACTGTGCCTGACTGTGATCTTAGTTGGTATGAGCACTTTTATCAATATTGGTGACTATCTGCAGCGGCAGCAGGATTACTTGGATGCCATTCAGCTCTTGCAAGATCCTCATAAGACAATGATCTTTCGCAAACCCCAGATCTTCAGCATACTCGTTCAAGGCAAGGACAGGGAATTGGGCAATTCGATCGAAATCAACATCCGTGAGATTCCCATGCAGACATCAGGATATATGGGGGCATTTGCCAGTCAGCATTATCGTTACATAGCTGGTTTTTCGGCAGTTGATTTTGCCTTTGTTGTGCGCGTGGTATTGAGTCTGATGGTTATTTTCCTGGGATACAACAGCATTGCTCAGGAGAGGGTCCAGGGCACCCTAAAGTTAATCTTGGCCAATGCTCTACCCCGAGGGAAACTGCTTTGGGGCAAATTCCTCGGAGGACTTATTGTCATTCTGATTTCTTTGACTATAGCCGTGCTTGTTGCCCTACTGATCATGGTCCTGCATCCTGATATTTCAGTTGATCAAGCCCTATATCTGCGTATTATGGCGATGTGGGGCGTGTCCGCTCTCTATCTGGGCGTTTTCTTTGCGCTTAGCCTTTTGGTTTCAACCATGGTTCGGAGTCCCTCGACGGCGTTACTGATCCTTTTGCAGATATGGATCGTCATCATCGTGATATATCCCAATGTCAGTGTCATTCTATCCGATCATATCACCAAGCTGCCCAGCCGGGAGGAACTGAATCAGCGAAAGAACGCACTGTTTGGTCCCTTTGAGCAGGAATACGAACAGACACGCAAAGCCAATCGTGAGACGTTTGATTCAAGAGAATTCGACACTGCCATCATGGTCAAATACGTTAACGTCAGAGCCAAACGTACAAATCTGTTCCACCAGGTCGATTGCGACTACAGCCGGCAATTAACAGACCAGGTACGCGTGGCTCAACATATCGCGATTCTGTCTCCTTCAGTATTGTATGACAGCGTTATGAAACGCCTGGCCTGTACGGATATTTATGAATACGATGCATTTATGCAGGGTGTAGAACGACATTGGCATAAGCTCGTGGAAAGAGAAAGAAAAAGATACAAGTATATGTTGAGCAATAAGAAAGCAGATAAGCTCCCGGCGTTTACCTATCAAAAACAGTATGTCGCCGAGGCCATAGTGCAGACGAGGTCTCAGTGGATTATCCTTTTTTTGCTCGCTGTCGTTTTTTTTGCCATGGCTCATACAATCTTCTTAAGAAAGGATGTGGCATAGGCTTATGATGGCCATTGTAAAAAGAGAAATCCAGGAACATCTGCGTAGTATGCAGTTTATCATAATGATCGTCTTAAGTATTGTGTTATTTGGCCTCAACGGCTGGATTTCCGCTAAAAAGTATGATGAACAGATAAGCCGTTATAACCGGGGCATATCGAACACTAAGCGCTTGGCCAATACAATACAGACCGAATTGTACATGCAACCCAGTCCTCTCGTGTTTGCGGTTGATGGAGGTTCAAGACATACACCTCCCGGTTATCGGCTTTCGCCTAAAGGTACGCTGAGGCCCATGTCGGCCGGATTGCGTAATTTCAAGATGCCGTTTGTGCCGGAAATGGATTGGGCGTTCATCATTAAGGTGGTCTTTAGCCTCTATGCCCTGTTGCTGGCATTTCGCGGGATATCCGGGGAAAAGGAATGCGGTACACTACGCATGGTATTGTCCAATTCCCTAAAACGCAATGTCCTCTTGCTCGCGAAATATGTATCCATACTCCTGACAATCGGGATTCCTCTGCTGGTAGGGATTCTGGTCAATCTGTCTGTTATTAGCGTTCTGCTGCCCTCAGCCGTTAGCTTGAGTATCTTGCCCAAGATTATACTCATGACACTGGTGGCCCTATTTTATATGTCTGTTTTTATCTTTTTGGGCCTGCTTGTCTCGTCCCTTTTTTCACGCTCATCCGTGGTGCTGTTGATTGTGCTGTCTGTGTGGATTCTTTTTGTCATTGTGGTCCCGAATGTATCGGGCATTCTATCAGACAAGCTGGCCAACGTACCGAGTGAGTTCCAAACTGCCCGGCAGGTAGGCCCCTTGATAGAAGAGCAGATTTGGGCCAGAATTCATCAGATCATAGATCGTGCAAGAAATGGGGAACTGACCGACGAACAGGAAATCAGGAGGCAGTCCGATCTTGTTTTTGAGCAAGGCCGGGAACAATTACAGAATCACTATGCGATTTATGAAAACGCTATGAAGCAAAGGGCCCGTATGGCGCGGAACCTGTCGCGTTTGAGCCCCGCAGCGCAGTTTCAGTATGCCTGTGAGGGCCTGGCCGATACCGGCACCGGGCGTGAAGCACGTTTTCTCAAGGATGCCAAGGCGTATTCCGCCATTTATGACGATTATATCCTGCAGAAGGTTGGAACATTGGTTGGGTTCTCCGGACGCACATTTGGCAGCAATTTGACGCTTAACGGTAAAGAAATCCTATTAATGACGCCCGTACCCAAACAGTACGAAGGGGACAAATCCGATTTTCCCGTGTTCACTGAGAGCAGGGCCAATATTCAGCACAACTTACAGGAGGCGTCGTTAGATCTGGTCGGCCTGGCCATCTGGAATCTGATCCTGGCCATGCTGGCCTTTGCAGCAATCTCTCATTGCGATGTGAGATAGGCGTTAGTACTCATATGTCAATAAAATCGAATAGATTAAACCTTTTTGCTGTATAAGTGCGAAATCTCAGGTTATTGTAGGGAGGTAACAATGATTACGAAAAAACGAATTGTATTTGTCATGATTGTCGGCGTAGTCGGGTGTTTGGCTATTTATTTCTTTGGCTCAGCACAGCAAAAAGAACCGCCTGAAGTGACATTAAAGGATGAGCCGTCTGAGGTGACATTGAAAGATGAGCCGTCTGATATGGCATTAAAGGGTGAGCCGTCTAATGTGACATTCGGAGATGAACCCGCGGCACGTGCCCTATACGAAAAAATGATTGAGACCATGTGCAAAGCCGAGAGCCTTTCTTATAAAAGTGATTATAGATTTGAGGTTGGAGACAAACCATTTAAAAGCTGTACCTACACAATCTGGATGAAAAAGCCAAACTACGTTCGCATAGAAACGGTTCGTGCCGACGGTCAGAAAGCCGGCACCCTTATCGGCGACGGTGATTATCTCTGGATTTACTGGCCCGGAGAACGCCCTCCTTTCTCGCATGAAGACCGATTGGGTAAAAGCAGTGAAAAGACTCGGTTCAACGTTTACATGAAAGAAGCCACTCCCACAGGCAAAGATTCCATTAGGAATAAGACATCCCGGCTCGGCGCAGGCATGGGTGTACCTGTGATTGATCCGAGCACGTTTCACGGTTATGGACATATGATTTCTCTGAAACCTCATATACACGGGATCAAAAACATAGGCACGGAAAAAGTCAATGATATAGAGTGCGATGTGATTGAACTACTTGTTGAAGTTATTAAAGATCAAAAACAGAAATATCAATTCTGGCTTTCCAAAGGGGATCATTTACCCAGGAAGCTCAAACGGGTAATTATTAGAAAAAACGACGATATCGTCATAGATGAGCTATGGTCGGACGTGACTGTCAATGCTGAAATACTAACGGAGAAGTTCGCTTGGACCCCACCGGAAGGATGGAACCAGTACCGTTTGCCCGATCCGGAAGAATAACTTTTAAGGACGGGTATGTCAGTTTTAATGTTCCTCCAAGGTATACAGAAAGCCAATTTGAGACGGAAATTATAGCAGAAAGTGGGTAAAATGGTGAGCGAGGAGCCCAAGGGCATAAATGTCTATTTTGTAATAGGTTAGACTAAATGTCACGTGGTACTATTGGCCCTTGACAAGCGCAGCTGGTATCTTTGCCGACGCAAAGCAGCCCGCAATTGTCTGAGCCAGAATGACCGCAACACAAAACTGATTCAAATATCGAACTTAACTATTGGTCGGTTACTTTATTTCATCCAGCTTCTCCTTTGCCTTTGCGATAATAGACCGAAGCTCAGATAGTTTTGTCGTCGAAATAAACGCCCTCACTGATCCAGTATAACCGGTGCTTACCATCGCTTCGACCTTTCCTTTGCTACTGCTATACGTAACGACGCTGAGCTCTCCCTTTGTTTTGTAAGCAGCTTCAAAACTAGAGAGTTTGGTCGAGCTAAGTGTTACCTTGGCAATGTAATCAATCCCATTCAGCAAAGACTCGATCTCGTCATAGTCGATAAATGACGCGTCTGTCCTCTCATATTTTCCGCTCCCTTTTACTTCAAGAACTATCCCCATCTGTCGCTGACCTGTTGACACATCGAGGAACTCTATGCAGTCCACCTCAACAGTCCCCATACCAGAAACCGAACCAATCTCTGATCTTCCTCTGATAATCACTGTACCGGTTTGCTTCTCAAAAGCTTCGAGTTTTGTTTCCGTTCCTTGCGCTGGTAACTTTGGTTTTTGAATACTGGCACCACCACAAACCAAAACTCCAGCCACAAGAATTAGACACAATGACTTTCTCATTTCTTGTCTCCTTTTACAATTCAACATACCCAAATCAGTTAATACGAATCGATGCTCTGTTATCGACACACCACGTCCACACCTTCAACAGAGACAAGAAAAACATTACCGACCTGGTCCGGTACCCCGGTATTCAACTTACGACGTATGGCAGACAGGCGAATTACGCTTTTCGCCAGAATATTCTATTCTAAAGTGTTGGCTGCAAGCAGCACATAGAAAGGCCTCATTCCCATCTTTCCTTAACTTGTTAATAAAAGGTTCAGATTAGGTGTGATCACTGAATGTTTTATGTAGCTGCACTGAGTCGCTTTCCAATTGTTGCGGTTGGGCCGAAGTTGCGGGGTATACCAAGGAGTCAATCAAGCGTTGGTTCGGATTTTGGTTCGGTTTCTTGGGAAAAGAGTTTTTGTAATGGATTGGGGTCAGCTTTTTCATACATAATGGCACAAGTGATGCCAAATTCCGGTGCTCGCAGAAAATGGACTTCGTCTTCTTCGTTAAGGTTTCTCAATTCATCCAACTGCTGTCTGAGTTCTTCGATTTTTTCGATTGCGTTCATTTGTTTCCTTTCTTTAAAGAATAGCAGTGCCGCAACGTTCGTCTAATTCGATGTTGAGGCTAATTGCTTCGGCTGGCATCTCAATTTTGTATTCATCACAGAGTCGGTCGATCTCTCTTAGAAAAATTATCGCCGTGGCTACTTCACCCGCAGAATAAAACTCGTTCGCACAAATCGTTGCAGCGAAAATCGTCTGCTCGATGTCAGGGCCAAGGCCGGGGTCATCGTCTGGGGTTCCTATCTGCCGGGTGATTTTTTGTTCTTCCTCATTCATTTTTTTGCTCCTGTTTTTGTTTTCATTATCTTTACTTAATCTATCTAAAGTATAAACTAATCTCCGCGTTAGTCAAGTCGAATTAAGGACAAACCGGCGAGAATCGAAAGTTTAACTATCGGACGCATATATGCCGTTTTTCCAGCAGTTTTCCCAGAAAGTGAGGCCACAGGAGCCGCTGTGCCGGGCGATCGGCGCAGATCTTCAATACCTGCTTTTGGCCTCACATGGATTTACTGTGAAAAAACTTGCAAGAAAACCCTAAGTTTGAGCAATTTTTGTCTTGACAGTTCGATATGGAGCTATTAAAATAGCTTGAAATTGGAGGCAATGAATGTCAGCTTATTTAGGATGTCAGCTTGGGAAGCTGACATTCTACCACTGAATTACGCCCGCAAATACTTTATTTGCAAAGACTCGCAACAGGCAACTTGCTGCCTAACCTCAATTTTGCAGAACTCATATTGAATATATACTAATTCGGGAAGACTTGCCAGCATTTTTTGAGAACGTCATACCTCTGCTTCTTTTGCTTCCTTCGATTTTTTGGGGCAGTTTGTGTCAGTATGTTGTACATCGAAACCTGATACCTCTTTGTATAATTGCTCCGGTACTTGTAAATAATACTGTGCTGATAGATCTGTGGTTTCATAATTAACCTTGGTTCTGTTAGTAAGGATTATTAGGAAGCGCGCTTGTCAAACCATATGCCGGGTAATTATACTAAAGCCTCAAACCATTTGGCAATAGCTCATCTTGTATTAGGTTTGGATCTTCTACCTCAAACGCTTCCGATGCGGTAGTACTTTGACCATCAGGAGATCGTAAG
>SDBT01007894.1_pt1 | contig 17462 bp, 13 predicted proteins | sample 2277101 | NCBI WGS metagenome assembly SDBT01 (sample SAMN10404973, study PRJNA504765) | marine sediment metagenome | isolation source: marine sediment core GS10_PC15, 103 cmbsf | place: Arctic Ocean: Southern Knipovich Ridge | collected 2010 | reverse complement strand
TGCGCCGCCGCAAAGAAAAAGAAGTTGGCCGCCAGACGGCGACACGGCGCTTGCGCCTTCCCGGCAAGCTCGCCGACTGCTCGGCGACCGGCGCGAAGGGCACCGAGCTTTTCATCGTCGAGGGCGATTCCGCCGGCGGTTCGGCCAAGCAGGCGCGCGACCGGGCGACCCAGGCCGTGCTGCCCTTACGCGGCAAGATCCTCAACGTAGCCAGCGCCACCTCGAACAAGATTTCCGACAACCAGTTGCTCAGCGATCTGATCCAGGCGCTCGGCTGCGGCACGGGCACGCGCTATCGCGAAGAGGATCTGCGCTACGAAAAAGTGGTGATCATGACCGACGCCGACGTGGACGGCGCCCATATCGCCTCCTTGCTCATCACCTTTTTCTACCAGGAGATGCGCGAGCTCGTAGAGGGCGGGCATCTTTATCTCGCGGTGCCGCCGCTCTACCGCCTGAGCCAGGGCGCCAAGACAATCTACGCGCGCGACGACGCCCATAAGGACGCGCTGATGGCGTCGGAGTTCAACACACGCGGCAAGATCGAGATCTCACGCTTTAAGGGCTTGGGGGAGATGCTTCCGAAGCAGCTCAAAGAGACGACCATGAATCGGTCGATCCGCACCCTGCTCCGCGTCGTGGTCGATGAGGATCGCGACGCGACCTCCAAGCTCGTCGATCAGCTCATGGGCAACAAGCCCGAGGCGCGCTTCCGCTTCATCCAGGAACGCGCGGAATTCGCCACGCCTGACGCGCTGGATATCTAGACCCTCCGCGACCTAGATCCAGCGCCGGACGCGCGTTGTATAGCGGCGATACTCATCGCCGAATTTCCGCTCGAGATAGGTCTCTTCCGGCACGACGACGCCGCGCCGCAGGATCATCAGCACCGGAATGAGGAGCACCAGCACCCAGACGCTCGTCAGGACGATGGCGAGCCCGAAATAGACGAGCACCATGCCCACATAGATAGGATTGCGGGTGACGCGATACGGGCCGACGACGACGAGGGCCGTGGCCGGTTCGCCTGGCACGACATGGGTGCCGGCGTGGCGAAAGGCGCGCATTGAGAAACCCGCCAAGGCGAAGCCCAGCGCCACAAAGATGAAGCCGACAACAAAACCCAGACCGTTTGGCGAGGCCAGGCCCGGGCCAATGGGTAAAAACAAGGTCAGCACGGAGCCAAGCACCAGCGCCCCAAGAAACAAGAGGGGCGGCTTGATCGCCACTTCGGCGTAATCGGCGGTGCTCATCGGTATTTTTGTCCCCATCTCTTAAGCACCCTTCCCCTCTTCCGCAGCCGGCCACAACCGGCACCCACACTAGGGGGAAGCCGGGCTCTAAAGGGTTCAAATGCGCACGATATCCCGGCGTTATGCCATTTGATGCGCAATGGGCTGCTGATCGGCCTCTCCGATGAGCCCTTTGGAGGCCATTCGCCCCGTTTCTCCGTATTTTTGCCCCTTGCGCCAATTGTCCATGCCGCCTATTTGAGGGGGAAGCGTTCCACGGTCATCAAGCCGTGATGCTTCGGTGGTGTCTGCGCAGAGCCCACAAATCCTACCTGCAAATCTTTGCGCCTAATGAAAGAGATGCGCGCCGCTTATTGCCGCGCGATATTTTGCGAACGCATGAGCTTTTCTGATCTTGGCCTGAGCCCAAAAACCGAAGCTGCCGTCAAAGCGGCAGGCTACGAAACCCCTACCCCCATTCAAGAGAAAGCGATCCCCGTTGCGGTCACTGGCCGCGACGTGCTGGGCATTGCGCAGACTGGAACCGGCAAGACCGCGTCCTTCGTGCTGCCGATGCTGACGCGGCTCGAGCGCGGACGCGCCCGAGCCCGTATGCCGCGAACGCTGATCTTAGAACCGACCCGAGAGCTCGCCGCCCAAGTGGCCGAAGCGTTCGAAACTCTCGGCCAGAGCCACAAGCTAACCGTGGCGCTTCTTATCGGCGGCGTGTCCTACGTCGATCAGGACCGCAAGCTCGATCGCGGCGCCGATGTGGTGATCGCCACACCAGGCCGCCTGCTCGATCATTGCAAGCGCGGCAAGCTGCTTCTGACCGGCATCGAGATCCTCGTGGTCGACGAGGCCGACCGGATGCTCGACATGGGGTTCATTCCCGACATCGAGCGCATCTGCAAGAGGCTCCCCTTTACCCGGCAGACGCTGTTCTTCTCCGCGACCATGCCGCCGGAAATCCAACGCCTCGCCGACAACTTCCTACACACGCCGGAGCGCATTGAAGTCGCCCGGCCCGCCACGGCCGCGTCAACCATCGTGCAGCGCCTGAAAAAGGCGCCCAACGATCCCGCCGGGAAACGGCTCGCGCTTCGCGAACTGATGGGCACGGATGGTGTCAAGAACGCCATCATCTTCTGCAATCGTAAGAAAGACGTCGGCATCGTGTTCCGGTCCCTGAAGCGCCACGGCTTCAATGTCGGCGCCCTGCATGGCGACTTGGACCAGCGTGAGCGCACGGCGACGCTTGAGGCCTTCCGCAACGGCGATATCGCCTTTTTGGCGGCCAGCGACGTGGCGGCGCGCGGGCTCGATATCCCCGACGTGACTCACATCTTCAACTACGACGTCCCGGTTCACCCGGAAGATTACATTCACAGGATTGGCCGCACCGGCCGCGCGGGCCGCGAAGGCCACGCCGCCATGCTGGTGACGCCGAGAGACACCAAAGCCCTGAAAGCCATCGAGTCGATGTTGCGCAACGAGATTGAGTGGATCGATGGCGCCCCGTCGGCCGGAGAGACGGCTGAGGCGGAGACGACCGAGCGCAGTAGTGGCCGGCGTCGCGGTGGTGGCGGTCGTTCAAGGCGGCCCAGATCCGGACGCTCGGATGGTGCGGACAAGTCCGCAGCGAAAACCGAAGCTGCTAAGAGCGATGCGCCCAGAAGCGATACGCCCAAGCCAGCCGAAGTCGCTTCAAACGACAATGGCCAACAGGCGAAACCGCAAGAGGATCGCGCTAAGGATTCAGGGCGCGATCAGCCCGCGCCTCAAGAGGCAAAGGCTCAAGACGCAAAGCCTCAAAGCAACCAGCCGCAAAGCGAGCATCGCCAAGACGACAACCGCCAAAGCAGCAGAGCTCAAGGTGACAAGCCCCAAGGCGAGCATCGGCAAGGCCGTGGCGGCCGCTCGGGTCAGGACAGGCCCAAAAATCCGCAACAAAGCCCGCGTGGCAAGCAGAAGGGCATGGGCGACCACGTCCCGGCCTTCATGATGCGCCCCGTGCGGATGCCGTAAGCGGCCCCTTGCGTCGAGACCCTTCGGAACGCTCCACTTTTTAGACGATAGAATTTTGAAGTTGTTTGAGGCGCCCTACTCGGAGGCCTCGGCGACATCGGGCACGCGCTCGCTCGCAGGCGTCAGCGTCACCGACTCGCCGCAGCCGCAGGCGCTCGTCTGGTTCGGGTTGTTGAACACAAAGCCCGACTTCATCTGGTCCACCTGATAATCCATTTCCGTGCCCAGCAGGAACATGACGGCCGAAGGGTCGATCAGGAGCTTGACCCCCTTGTCCTCGACCACCTCGTCATGGGGCCCCTGCTCGCCGACATATTCCATGGTGTATTCCATGCCGGCGCAGCCACCGTTCTTCACGCCAATCCGCACAGCTTCGACGTCCTTGTCGCTCGCGGCGGACAGCGCGCGGATGCGCTCCGCGGCCGCTTCGGTCAGACGCATTACTTGGGGGTGAGGATGAATGGTCATGGGCTCAAACTGGGATGAGTTGCGGGGGCGTTCAAGGGCCTGGCTCTAGAACATGTTGAGGGCGAGCCGTGCCTCGTCGGACATGTGCGACATGTCCCAAGGTGGCTCGAAGACGAGATTGACCTTCACCTGACCAACGCCAGGCACTGACGAGACAGCGTTTTCGACCCAGCCAGGCATCTCGCCCGCCACGGGACAGCCCGGCGCCGTCAGCGTCATCTCCACCTCGATATTGCGGTCGTCGTCCACATCGATCTTGTAGATGAGCCCCAGCTCGTAGATGTCGCAGGGGATCTCGGGATCGAACACGGTCTTCAGCGCCGTCACGAGATCGGCCTGAAGCTTCTCAAGCTCCTCCGCCGAAAGCGCCGAGGCATTGAACTCCGCGCCACCGTCTTCGGTGCCGCCGGTGGCGCCAACGCATCCCTTGATGTCGTCCGACGTGGCCTCTTGAGGCGTGGCGTCTTGGGGCACCGCCTCTTGGGGCGTGGCCTCAGAAGGCCGTGCCTCAGGCTCCACGGCGATTTGCTCGGTGACTGCCGTCTCTGTGGCATCGCTAATCTTTTCAGTCATCTCGGCCATCGATCTCAAGAGAACATTTCGCGGGTCTTCTGGAGCGCTTCCACCAGGCGGTCCACCTCGTCGAAGCTATTATATATGGCAAATGAGGCGCGGCATGTCGAGGTTACGCCAAGGCGGGCCAATAATGGCTCGCAGCAATGGGTTCCGGCCCTGACGGCGACGCCATGGCGGTCGAGGATTGTGCTGACATCGTGGGCATGAGCGCCTTCCATCTCGAACGAAATGATGGCGCCCTTGCCCTTGGCACGGCCGAAGATCCGCAACCAATTCAAATCGCCAAGCCGCTCCATGGCGTAGGCCAGCAGCGCCTTTTCGTGTGTGGCGATGCGTTCGCGGCCAACCCCTTCCACATAGTCGATGGCGGCGCCGAGCCCTATAGCCTGGACGATGGCCGGCGTTCCCGCCTCGAAGCGATGGGGCGGCTTGCCATAGGCCACATCGTCCTGGGTCACCCAGGAAATCATCTCGCCACCGCCCTCGTAAGGCGGCATGGCCTCCAGCAGCTCCTTTTTACCGTAGAGCACGCCGATGCCGGTGGGGCCGTAGAGCTTGTGTCCGGTGAAGGCATAGAAATCGCAATCGAGGTCCTGCACGTCGACCGGCATATGGACCGCGCCTTGAGCACCGTCGACCAGCACGGGAATGCCGTGCTCATGAGCGATACGCACGACCTCCTTCACCGGCACAATGGTGCCGAGCACGTTGGACATCTGCGTGATGGCGATCATCTTGGTGCGCGGGCTTATCAGCCGCTCGAACTCATCGAGCAGGAACTCGCCCTCGTCCGACACCGGCGCCCATTTCAGCACCGCGCCTTGCCGCTCGCGGATGAAATGCCAAGGCACGATGTTGGAATGATGCTCCATGATGGTGAGCAGGATTTCATCGCCCTCGCCGATCCGGGGCCGGCCGAAGGAGGATGCGACCAGATTGATCGCCTCCGTGGCGTTGCGAGTAAAGATGATCTCTTCGTCCGAGCGCGCATTGAGGAACGCCCTCACCTTCTCGCGTGCCTTCTCGAAATTGGCGGTGGCGAGATTGCTCAAATGATGCAGGCCGCGATGGACATTGGCGTATTCGTGCTCATAAGCCTGCGTGATGGCGTCCAGCACCTGCTTCGGCTTCTGCGCCGAGGCGCCGTTGTCGAGATAGGTGAGCGGCTTGCCGTGAATCTTTTCACGAAGAATTGGAAAGTCGGCGCGGATCGCCTCCAAATCATAGGGCGCTTCCAAATCATAGGGCGCTTCCACCGCGCGGAGGTCCTTGGACGTTGGTGTGATGATGGTCATCGGGGCGCCCCGCTACTCAACCTGAACGCCAAGCCATTCGGCGGAAACGGCGGCGAAGGCTTCGCGCAAGACCTCGTTGTCGACGCACTCGAAGGCCTCGGCGACAAAGGCTTGAATCAACATGGCGCGGGCTTGCGCTTCCGGCAACCCACGGGATTCGAGATAGAATAAGAAATCGTCATTCATCTGGCCCGAGGTCGCGCCATGGCCGCAGACCACGTCGTCGGCGAAGATCTCAAGCTCGGGCTTGGAATCGAACTCCGCCGTCTCGGACAGAAGCAGGGCTTGCGCCATCTGCTTACCGTCGGTCTTCTGCGCGCCCGGCGAGACGATGACCTTGCCCTGGAAGATGCCCCGCGCCTGGTCGTCAAGGACCACCTTGAACAGCTCGCGGCTAACGCCGGCCGGCACACGATGCTCGACGATCAACGTCGTGTCGCAATGCTGGCGCCCCCGCATGAGGACAACGCCGGAGATGTCGGTGGCGGAGCCCTCACCGTTAAAGTCCACATAGATCTGGTTCCGGGCCAGGCCTGCGCCGGTCGAAACCTGAAAGGCGTCATAGCGAGCGTCGGCGCCAAGCGAGGCGAACCAAATGCCGAGATGAAGGGCGTCAGTCCCTTCCCGCTGAAACTTGATGTGATGGATGGCCGCTTTGTCGCCGACCTTAATCTCGGTCACGGCGTTGCGCTGGAGCCCCTTCAAGCCAAGGCTGCCATAGCTCTCCAGGATCGTGGCCGACGCACCCGCCTCGGCTACGATCACATTGCGCGTGACCATCGAAGCCGGCTCGCCCGTGCCGTCGAGATGGATGAGATGGATCGGCTTATCGAGCGTTAGGCCTTCGGGGAGACGCAACGTCACGCCACCGGTCATCAGAGCGGTGTTGAGGGCGAACACGGCGTCGTCCTCGCGCGGACCGACCTGGCTCAATGTCCGTTTGAGCCACTCCGGCGGCTTCTCCAAGGCAAGCGCCAGCGACGCGATTTCGGCACCGGCCTCTTTCAGAGCCGACATGTCCGACAGATCGACGCGCAAATCGCCTTCGACGATCACCAGCCGGTAGGCGGGAAAGTCCGCGATGGCCTTGCCAAGCGCCGCCTCAAGCTCTTTCTCGCCGATGGTCGCGCCGAGCGCTGTGGCCAACGGATGAACGTTGTCGAGACGCGCGCGGAGGTCTGTGTATTTCCACGCCTCGACGCGCCGATGGGGCAGACCGAGACGCGCGTAATTGGCGATGGCCTTCGCCCGCAGATCGGCGACGAAGGGATTTCCGGCGCCCGGAAGCGCCTTCTCGGCCTTGGTGAAAAGGTCGAGAAAATCCTGCTCGGCTTTGGTGCGGAACTGTTGAACGGATAAATCCATAAGCTTTGCCCCCCTTACGCGGCCGTGGCTTCGCCGCCGAACTCGGCGTAGCCGCCCTTCTCAAGCTCGAGCGCAAGCTCAGATCCGCCCGAGCGCGCCACCCGGCCGTCGGAGAGCACATGAACCCGGTCGGGCACGATGTAATCGAGAAGCCGCTGATAATGGGTGATGACGAGCATGGAGCGCTCGGGGCTGCGTAGCGCGTTCACGCCATCGGCGACGACGCGCACGGCATCGATGTCGAGGCCGGAATCGGTTTCATCGAGCACGCAGAGCGACGGCTCCAGAAGAGTCATCTGCAAGATTTCATTGCGCTTTTTCTCGCCGCCGGAGAAGCCGACATTGAGCGGGCGGCGCAACATTTCGGTGTCGATGTTGAGGTCCTTGGCCTTCTCCTTCACCAGCCGCAGGAAATCCGGCGTGGACAGCTCTTCTTTCCCGCGCGCCTTGCGGACCGCGTTCACCGAGCTGCGCAGGAAGGTCATGGTGGCGACGCCCGGAATCTCCATGGGGTATTGGAACGCCAGGAACACGCCGGCCACGGCGCGCTCCGTCGGGTCCAAGGCGAGCAGGTCCACACCATTCCAGGTGACCGAGCCTTCGGTGACCTCATAGTCGTCCTTGCCGGCGAGCACATAAGCGAGCGTCGACTTGCCGGAGCCGTTCGGCCCCATGATGGCGTGCACTTCGCCGGTCGGCAGCGTCAGGTCGAGACCTTTGAGAATCTCGCGGCCATCGACATTGACGTGTAGGTTCTTGATCTCAAGCATTCGTACGTCTTTCCAACCCTTTAGAACTGAGTCTGTTTTGCTTGCGGCGTTAGCCGACCGAGCCTTCTAGGCTGATCGAGATGAGCTTCTGGGTCTCGGCCATGAACTCCATGGGGAGATGCTGAAGCACGTCGCGGACGAAGCCGTTGACGATCAGCGCCACGGCCTCCTCCTCCGACAGCCCGCGGCTCAGGCAATAGAACAACTGATCGTCGGAAATCTTCGAAGTCGTCGCCTCGTGCTCGAAGGTGGCGCTGGCGTTCTTGGCCTCGATATAGGGCACCGTGTGCGCGCCGCATTTGTCGCCGATGAGAAGTGAATCGCAAACGGTGAAGTTGCGCGCGTTGGTGGCGCGGCGATGCGCCGAAACCAGCCCACGATAGGTATTGTTCGAGTGCCCGGCGGCGATACCCTTGGAGATGATGCGGCTCGACGTGTTCTTGCCGAGATGGATCATCTTGGTGCCGCTATCGATCTGCTGATAGCCGTTGGAAATGGCGATCGAGTGGAACTCGCCTCTGCTGCCATCGCCGCGCAAAATGCAGGACGGGTATTTCCAAGTGATGGCCGAGCCGGTCTCCACCTGCGTCCAGGAGATCTTCGAGCGGTCTCCCCGGCAGTCGCCACGCTTGGTGACGAAGTTGAAGATGCCACCTTTGCCGTTCTTGTCGCCGGGATACCAATTCTGGACCGTTGAGTATTTGATCTCGGCGTCTTCCAGCGCCACGAGTTCGACCACGGCGGCATGGAGCTGGTTCTCGTCGCGCATGGGCGCCGTGCAGCCTTCGAGATAGCTCACATAGGAGCCCTTTTCGGCGATGATGAGCGTGCGCTCGAACTGGCCGGTCTGCTCGGCGTTGATGCGGAAATAGGTGGAGAGCTCCATGGGGCAGCGCACGCCCTCGGGCACGTAGACGAACGAGCCGTCGGAGAACACCGCGGAGTTCAGCGTGGCGTAGAAATTGTCGGTGGATGGCACCACGGAGCCGAGATATTTCTTCACCAGCTCGGGGTGGTTCTTCACCGCTTCGGAGATCGAGCAGAAGATCACGCCCGCTTTGGCCAGCTCATCCTTGAAGGTGGTGACCACGGAGACGCTATCGAACACGGCATCGACGGCGACCTTGGGCGCACCCTGCACGCCAGCCAGCACCTCTTGCTCCCGGAGCGGGATGCCGAGCTTCTTGTAGGTCTCGAGCAGCTCCGGATCGACTTCGTCCAGGCTCTTCGGCCCCTCGGTGCTCTTAGGCGCGGAATAGTAATAGAGGTCCTGGAAGTCGATCTTCGGATAGTGGACGTTGGCCCATTCGGGCTCCTGCATGGTCAACCAGCGCCGGAAAGCTTCGAGCCTCCAGTCGAGCAGCCATTCGGGCTCGTCCTTCTTGGCCGAGATAAACCGAACGATGTCCTCGTTCAGGCCTTTCGGGGCCGTGATCGATTCAATGTCGGTGACGAAGCCGTATTTATACTGGTCGACGTCAATCTCTTTGACGCGTTCGACGGTGTCTTGAACTGCCGGCATGGCTGCCACATTCCTTTCTTCTTCGAATCCCTTAGGCCGCTACCTTCGTGCTCCGCTTGAGCCGCTTGATCAGGTCTTCAAACGCTAAGAGGAAGCTATGAATATCGGTATTCTCACTGCCTGTTCCAAGGCTTACCCGGATCGCGCCCTGCGCTAGCTCAGGATCAACGCCCATGGCGGCGAGCACATGGGAGGCCTCGACCTTCCCCGACGAGCAGGCCGAGCCCGCGCTGACCGCGATGCCGGCAAGATCGAGCCCAATCACCAGCGTCTCGGCCTTGGCGCCCGCCACGGCGAAACACGACGTATTGGGCAGGCGCGGCACGGCTGACGAAAACACCACCGCGTCTTGCGCAATGGCGCGTAACCCGTCCTCAAGGCCGTCTCTGAGCTTGGCCACGGCGCCCATTTCGGCAAGGTCGGCAACGGCAAGCTCCGCCGCGACGCCAAAGCCGACAATCCCGGCCACATTCTCTGTCCCGGCGCGCCGGCGTCCCTCTTGGCCGCCACCCTTGATCAGGGGCTCGACCTTCGTGCCTTGCGCCAAAACGAGCGCGCCAATGCCTTTGGGACCGCCGATCTTGTGGGCCGACAGGGTCACCATATCGGCGTGGAGCGCGACCGTATCGAGAGGCAGGCGCCCAGCGGCCTGAACGGCGTCGCTATGCAAGATCCCGCCAGCTTCGTGAACGATCTCCGCGGCCTCGGCCACTGGCTGGATAGCGCCAGTTTCGTTGTTCGCGGCCATCAGGGAGACGAGTGGCCTTGAGCCCCCCGCCTTATCCGTCTCAAGCATCTTCGCCAGGGTTGCGAGGTCGGCGACACCATCCGGGGTGACGGGGAGGATGGTCGTGGTCTCGCGGGCGAACCGGCCGCCGGAGAGCACTGAAGGGTGCTCGATCGCCGATAAATAGCAGTGCCAGGCTTCACCCGACTGGGGGGCGAGCGCCAGCGCATTGGCCTCGGTGCCACCGCTGGTGAAAATCACGTCCTCGGGCCTAGCGTCCACCAAATTGGCGACCTTGGCTCTGGCATTCTCGACCGCCGCACGGGCCGCCCGCCCCTCCTCATGCACCGAGGATGGGTTGCCCGGAATGGTGAGCGCATCGACAACCGCCTCGCGCACTTCCGCGCGGAGAGGTGAGGTCGCGTTATGGTCGAGATAGGAGCGCTGGTTCATGCTCTGCCGAAGATTGCGGACGAATCCGCCGGTTAACGCTTGCACGAGCCCCCGTCGCACGTGCTATGAAGCGCGGCCTAACAATGGACCGCTCCGAGCGCCCAGCTGATTTGGAACGGCCTTGTTTGGAAGTGTTCTAATCTTTAGTTTGTATAGGTTTCCGGGGCAGCAGAGTCAAGTTTTGCGGCATTGGCTGGTGCGCCCGGACACATGCCCCATATACAAACGCATCCCCTTCCGCGCGTTCAGCGACCAGTCGAGGCCAGTGTTTCATGCCTGAAGTTAATCTTAGCGGCCCCAGCGGCCGGATCGAGGCCCGCTACCACCACGAGCCCGCTTCGAATGCGCCCGTCGCCCTCATCCTGCATCCCCACCCGCAGTTCGGCGGGACGATGAATAATCAGGTCGTCTACCACCTGTATTACGCCTTCCAGAAGCGCGGCTTCTCGGTGCTGCGCTTCAACTTCCGTGGTGTTGGGCGAAGCGAAGGCCTGTTCGACAATGGTCCGGGCGAGCTTGCCGACGCCGCCACCGCGCTCGATTGGCTGCAGGCTTATAACGCCGATGCGCCGTCCTGCTGGATCTCCGGCGTGTCCTTCGGCGCTTGGATCGGCATGCAGCTTCTGATGCGGCGCCCCGAGATCGAAGGCTTCATCTCCGTGGCCCCGCCCGCCAATCTTTACGACTTCACCTTCCTTGCCCCCTGCCCGTCCGCCGGGCTGATGGTCAACGGCGCCAGGGATAAGGTCGTTCCCACGGACTCCGTGCGTGGGCTCGTGGATCGCCTGAAGACGCAGAAGGGCATCGTCATCGACCATCAGACCGTGCCCGATGCGAACCACTTCTTCGAGGATCGTATGGAGGGCCTGATGCACGTCATCGACGGCTATCTCGATAAGCGCCTCGGCAAGCCGAAGCCGAAGCCGAAGCCGAAAAAGAAGAAGAAGGAGCCAGCGGCTTAGGCTGCTTGCTCCGCAGAGGGCACGAAACAACGGCCAAACACGCAATGAGCACCGTCAAATCCGACCTCCTGCACGAGCTCAAGACTCGCGGTTACATTCACCAATGCACCGACGAGGCGACCCTCGATAAGCTCGCGCGGTCCGAGACCATCACCGGCTATATCGGCTTCGACTGCACGGCGCCGAGCCTGCATGTGGGCAATCTCGTCAGCATCATGCTGCTGCGCAAATTGCAGCAGACAGGGCATCGCCCTGTCGTGCTGATCGGCGGCGGCACCACCAAGGTCGGCGATCCCTCGGGCAAGGACGAAGCCCGGAAGCTCCTCGACGAGGCGGCCATTGGCGCCAATATCGTCGGCATCGAATCGGTCTTCTCAAAATTCCTGAGCTTCGGCCCCGGCGAGCGCGACGGGGTGATGGTCAACAACGCCGACTGGCTTGAGAAACTGAACTACATCGACTTCCTGCGCGACTACGGGCGACATTTCAGCGTCAATCGCATGCTGACCTACGATTCCGTGAAGCTCCGGCTCGACCGCGAGCAGCCCTTGAGCTTCATCGAGTTCAACTATCAGGTGCTCCAGGCCTATGACTTCGTCGAGCTTTTCCGGCGGCAGGGTTGCCGCCTGCAGATGGGCGGCTCGGATCAATGGGGCAATATCGTCGGTGGCATCGAGCTTGGCCGGCGCACCGCGAGTGCCGAGCTGTTCGGGCTGACGACGCCGCTGCTCACCACATCGTCCGGCGCCAAGATGGGCAAAACCGCCGCGGGCGCAGTGTGGCTCAACCCCGACATGCTCTCCCCTTACGACTATTGGCAGTTTTGGCGGAATGCCGACGACGACGACGTGGAGCGCTTCCTCAAACTCTTCACCGAGCTGAAGCTCGATGAGATTGCCAAACTCACAGCACTTGAAGGCGCCGAGCGAAACGAGGCCAAGAAGATCCTCGCCACCGAGGCGACCGCGCTTGTGCATGGGCGCGCTGCCGCCGACCGCGCGGCCGAAACGGCACGAACCACGTTCGAACAAGGGCAAACCTCTTCGAACTTGCCCAGTATCGAGGTGAACCGCTCCGATCTCGAAAACGGGCTCGGCGTTTTGACCGCAAGCGTGCTGGCCGGCTTTGTGAAGTCGACGGGTGAAGCACGACGTCAGGTGAAGGGCGGCGGGATCAAGGTCAACGACGCGACCGTGACCGACGAACGCCAGGTGCTCACACTTTCAGACCTGGCCGAGGATGGCGTGATCAAGATTTCGCTCGGCAAGAAGCGCCATGCGCTTATCCGTCCCGTCTAAGCTTTCGCGTCAGGGGCTGCCGAAAGGCTTGGTGCGTTCGCGTTTCTTAGGTCTGGCAGCCGTTGTCGCCGGATCCGGCACGCTGGAGAAGTCGAAGATCTGCCGGAAGATCCCAGGCGTCATTACCGAGATCGGATTGACGAGCACGTTAGGATTATCGAGCTTGCCCTTGATGGCAAACGTGATGCCGACCACGCCCTCACCCTGACGGCCCACAAGAACCCTGCCGAGAATGGGAATGGCGCCGAGCGCGGAGTTCAGTCCGTAGAGCGGCACATAGGTGCCACTCAGGTCGATCCTCTTCGATTTGAAGTCCACTGTGCCACGCATGGTGGCACCAAGAGCCGGGCCGTTCATATAGGCGTCCGTCAGCCGGAACTTACCGGCCCCGACGGAGAACGGCGCGCGCAAGCGTTTGAAGACAATGCGCGACCTGGCGATCTGCTGTTTGCGATTGCCGAGAGTCGCGGCGGCGGTTGGATCGGTCAAGACATCGGTCATCACCGGATCCCCCACCACGGCGAAGTCTTGCGCCCATAAGGTCCCGGATTTCTGGCCCGCGCTTCCGGCATCGAGATTGACCTGGAGCGACGCCTGCCCGCCCTCGATATTGCCGTAGAAACCGACGAGCCGGAACGCGGCACCGGCATCAAGCGCTTCGGCCTTGAGTAGGCGGGCGCCATTTTTCTGCTCGATCTTCACCACGGCGCGCGCCTTGCCATTCAGCTTGCCCGTGGCGTCGAGCGCGACGATCCGACCATTGCGCTTCTTGAGCGAAACCACAACGTCAGTCGCCTCCGCATCGTGGTGGCCGATGACGCGACCGATCTTCGCCGAGAAGTCGATACCGAATGGATCAGGAGAATCCGCCGATCCGTCGTCGACGAGTTGGCCTGCCGAAAACAACGAGCTGAAGAACTGCCTGCCGTCGAAGCTGTCGCCGAGCGCCGTGATGTCGAGCACCTGGTCGTCGCGGACAGTCGCGGTGATCTCGATATGGGTTTGCGGATTTACGGAGAAGTCCGAGAAGTAAAAGCTCTTAACGTGCTGATTGGCGTCGAGAGAGACCTCGCCAAAAACAGCGATGTCATCGCCAACGATCTGCAGGTTCTTAAGGTCCGCCGAGCCGTCGTCATGTTGCGCAACATCGAAACTGATCGTTGCCGCCTGACCGGCCCGCTTCGTCCAACCCATCGAGCCAAAGAGGAGCTGGGCGTTCGTGAGGTCGGCTTCTATGCTCAAGGTTTGGTCCGGCTGCCCAATACCGGTGACGGCGATCGTCAGCGGCGTTGGTCCCTTGACCAGATGATTGACCTTGAGGCCCAGTTTCTCGCGCAACGCCCCATCGAGAATGGCTGTGACTTTGATCGGCGGCTGCTGGTCATTGGCTGCGGCGAAGACACGCTCCCATTCGATCTGCGCCGGCACACCCTTGATCTTGATTTCACCCGTCGCCATGACGCGGTCTCGGGATAGCGCAACGTTGAGGGTGCCACCATCGATGTCCATGTCGCCCACGAGGTTCGAGGCGATGGCATCGTCGATCCGCGCCAAGCCGCTCATCTTGATCTCGTCGAACTCAAGATTGAGCTTCATCGGCATCGACAAGGTGAACTCGCCTTCGACTGTCCCGCCAAGGAAGTCCGGCTTCATACCGATCGCGCGGATATAGCCCAGCGGTTCATGATCGAGGACTTGCATCACCGTTTGTGTGGCGGCGGCACCATTGAAGGTAATGACAGCCTGGTGAGGGTCCTCCCGGAGATCGGGAACAAAGAAACGTCCATCGGTGATGGCAATCTCTTGTCCGGACGCGACAACGACTTTTGCCTTGGGCGCGCTGATCGTGAACTCTGTCCCTGAGACCGTGAGCTTCGTGGGGCCTAGCACCACTGGCGGCAACCCATCGATATAGTTGACGGCCACGCCAGTGAAATCGAGTTCGGCATTGATGGCGCCGTCAGGTGCTTCGGCTCCCTGCTCCATCATCTCGGCGATTTTTCCGCCCGGCAAATTCACGTCGAACTTGCCGCCTAGAATCTGACCGCCGACGACACTCTCAAAAATCCAGCCCCGCGCTTTGCCGGCGACAAGTCTCGGCCAGAAGAGTTTCAGCATGTCAGCGGCCATCGGGCTGACTTCACCCGCCAGGCTGACAGCCGGCGAGCCCGGTGCATCGACAACATTGCCAGCCACGGTGACCGAAGCGTCGCCGGAGCGAATGATAAAGCGCGAAAGCGTCAGGCGTCCCTCTGCGGGCGAAAGACTTCCCGTGGCCGTCCACTCGTCGATCTCAATGGGACCAAGACCAAACTCCTCGACGCCGAAGACCGCATTCTCCGCCTTCAAGGAGAAGTCCCAAGAAACCGGGTTCCCCTCAGCGTCGAGAATTGGACGGAACTCGCCGCTAAACGTGGCCTCGCTCTTGCCCCACCGCAATGTCGAGGGAGCGAGCTCGATAACGTGAGTGTTCGCCAGATAGCGGACCGTGAAGTCGCCATGGTCGATCCGAGTCGGCGTTTCGCGATCCCATGGCGGCGCAATCAGACCCGGCGCCAGTCTGATACTCGCCTCGCCGGATAGAAACTTGCCCTCGTCGGACACCTCAACCTTGGCTTCGCCGTCGATTGCCATCTCGAGAGCCTTGAGGATGCCGATATTGGGGAAGTTGCCGGCAATGCCCGAGGGAACCAGATTCTCGATGAGCGCAGTGATGGCGAGGCTCTTGCGCTTGGTGCGTTGCTCGGTGCGGACCTCGAGCTGCCAATCGCCCCGGCTTGAAGCGACATTGGCACGCCCAACAAGGATGCTGCGACTGTCCCGGTGTTCGAGGTCGATGGCAAAGTCGGGAACCTGCCAAAGGGTCTGTCTGCCGTCCTGGCTAAGGACAACGATCGCGTCCTTGAAACCGAAACGGGTCAGATAGGACGTGTCGCCGCGCCGTGCGCGATCGAATATGTCGGTCACGGCAGTTGTCAGGTCGAACGTCCCCAGTGGCGCTTGGTCGCCCGTCGTATCCGAAAGGCCGTCCGCCGGGATCGCGCCACGGATCAACGCATCGCCACCCGCACTCGAAGGTTCCGAGAAGCTCAAGGAAACGCCCTGATCGGAGCTATAGGAGAGCCGCAGGCGTGGGCCGATGAAATCGACGCTGCCCGGTACCAGCCTTCCCTGCAGAAGCGCCCTGCCGCTCATGCCAATGGCCGCAAGCGGTGCTTGCGCCACGACCACGCCGCTCTCATCGATAAGGCGGATATTGCGAAGGCGGAAAAACACGCCCGGTCCGTCGGTGCTGCGCTGGAGGACAGCATCGTCGATCTTCACGCGCAGATCGGTAAGCTGTTCGTTGATCGCCTCTTCGATTGGCGGGATGAGGCTCGGCAGAAAAATCGGGCCGCCAGCCAGGCGTCCATAGCCGCCCACAATGGCCATCAGCCCGACCACAAGAATGCCGGCGAAGATCTCGCGGCAGACATGGGCGCCGCGCGACGACAATTTGGCCAGCTGAATCTGGACCGGTGGGGGAACCCGTTTTACCAATTCCCGCCCGCGCGCGGGCAAGGCACGAATTGCCTTGCCGCCCTCGGCGGTCAGCTTGATCAAGGTCCCTGCGATCGGTTCGTCCATTCAGTCACAGGCCCCAACAAGATTGGCCAAGCGCCGATCGCCACCCTCTGAGTAGGGCCCGCATGAGCAGCCAAGTGTAACCCGTGGCCTCGCTGCATAGCGATACCCGGTACGCTCATCGTCTCTTGCCGGCACCCCCCTAGCAACCCGTGCAGGCCTCGATACCACGGCGCATAACGCGGGGCGAAAGTCGCACCCATATGAGGGGCCAAAACCGACTAAAGGAAGGCGATTCCGGCCCCAGACACTAGCCCGCCACACCTGAAACGGCCAAGCGAAAGACCCCAGAAGGTCCATGACAATGTTACATCGAAGAGATATTGTCGCGATCTGGAGTTGGGCACTGGGTCTTTAGCCATCAGCCAGGAAGCTCCGCGGCATTCTTTAGGTTAGCTTTGACGTTTCCTGTCGCGGGATCTTGTGCCGAGCATGTATCGCGCGCTGCGTCACTAGTATTGATTGGGGAGGTAACGACGGATGTTCACGAAAAAACCCGAGCGGGGTGAGGACAGCACCAAGATTGGTGAGCGGCCAAGCGGCACGGAAGCCAAGTCGTCGCCTTTCACCGAGCGGCCCGCCACCTTTGCCAAAGGGCAAACCCCGAGCCCCAGCGTTAGCTCCAGCAAGATGGTCCCTTCCATCATCGGCGAGGATCTGAAGATCTCTGGCAACGTGACCTCGAAAGGGGAAATCCAAGTCGACGGCGAGATCCTGGGCGACATTCATTGTGGCTCCCTGCTGCTGGGCGACACCTCGCGGATTTTGGGATCGGTCATCGCCGAGGATGTCGTGGTCCGCGGCCGCGTCGAAGGCTCGATCCGCGGCCTCAGGGTCACCTTGCAGGCGCAGTCCCATGTGGATGGCGACATCTACCATCAGAGCCTCGCCATCGAGCAAGGCGCCTATTTCGAAGGGAAGTCGCGCCGGTCGGACGATCCGATGGCCGACGTCAAAGGCTCGGGCTCACGGAGCGACAAGCCGGCTAAGTCCGGCGGCGAGAGCCACGCCGCGGAGTAGCGGACGCTTAATCGTTAGGATTTTGGCGAAAGGCGTGGAGCCCTGTTGGGCTTTCACGCCTTAGCTTTGTCCACACCTTGGTTTCTCAGACTTGCCTTCTAGGCTTTGGCTTTGGCTTTGGC
>SDBT01007893.1_pt1 | contig 17464 bp, 20 predicted proteins | sample 2277101 | NCBI WGS metagenome assembly SDBT01 (sample SAMN10404973, study PRJNA504765) | marine sediment metagenome | isolation source: marine sediment core GS10_PC15, 103 cmbsf | place: Arctic Ocean: Southern Knipovich Ridge | collected 2010 | reverse complement strand
TGTCATCCTGTAAGGATCTTCCTTCTTGTCGGATTTAACCTGCACGACGGAAGATTCCTACTGAATGACATCAAAATTTTGCTAAAAAAACAAAGTTTTCGACTACAATAGCATAACGCAGCCGATGCTGCAATCAAATTTCTTCTCAGTTTGTAAAATTTTTGCTATAATAACAAAGTTTTCGGGAGCAATAGCATACCGCGGCCTTTGGCTACAATCAAAAAAAGTTTTTGGCTACCGATATGATACAGGTTTGTTGACTTTATTAGGACATGATGCTAAATTATAAAGCTTTAAAGAAACAGGAGAACATAGAAGATGGATAAAGAATTTCATTTGAAAGTAGGCCTTGCAGAAATGCTCAAGGGTGGTGTAATTATGGATGTAACAAATGCTGAGCAGGCAAAGATTGCTGAAGATGCAGGTGCTGTTGCTGTTATGGCTCTTGAAAGAATTCCCGCAGATATACGTGCCGATGGTGGTGTCGCACGCATGTCAAATCCTAAAATGATAAAAGAGATCCAAAAAATCGTATCGATTCCAGTCATGGCTAAATGCAGAATCGGTCACTTTGCAGAAGCACAAGTTCTTGAAAGTCTTGGAATAGATTTTATCGATGAAAGTGAGGTTCTAACTCCCGCAGACGAAGAAAATCATATCTGGAAACACGATTTTAAAATCCCAATTGTCTGTGGTTGCCGGGAAATTGGTGAAGCTTTGCGTCGAATATCAGAGGGTGCGGCATTGATACGTACAAAGGGCGAAGCCGGCTCGGGTGATATTGTTGAGGCTGTACGTCATATGAGAATGGTTCAGCGGGCAATTAAAGAAATCCAGATACTGGATGATTCCGAATTAGTAGCCTATGCAAAGAAAATTGGCAGCACCCTGGCTCTCGTCCAATATGTGAAAGAGCATGGTAAATTACCGGTTCCTAATTTTGCTGCAGGAGGTATAGCCACGCCTTCTGACGCATCTTTGATGATGCAGCTTGGTGCTGAGTCTGTATTTGTGGGCTCTGGCATTTTCAAGTCAAGTGACCCGGCTGCCAGAGCGAAGGCCGTAGTTGTGGCAACAACACATTATCAGGATCCGGATATGGTTGCCAAAGCCAGTGAAGGGCTGGGCGACGCCATGCCAGGATTAGATGCTGCCCGGCTACCCGAAGACCAGTTAATGCAGACAAGAGGCTGGTAAATGCGAAAAATTGGCGTTCTTGCCATCCAGGGCGATTTTTATAAGCATTGTTTGGCTGTACAGGCCCTCGGCCATAAGGCCGTAGAGGTACGTACCACAACTGACTTATTTAATACTGAGGCCATAATTATTCCGGGTGGCGAATCAACCACGTTTATACGCCTATTCGCTGAATTTAATCTTGCTCAGGATATTATCGATTACGCCCGGAAACATCCAATAATGGGCACTTGTGCAGGTTTGATTGTCCTGAGCAACAAAGCCGATCATCTGCCATACGAGCCTCTCGGGTTGCTCGATATCACAGTTAAGAGAAATGCCTATGGCCGTCAAAAAGAATCGTTTATAGATGATATACAAATTTGCCTTAATGGACAACATCATGCATTTCCGGGAGTATTCATTCGTGCACCAAAAATTGATCAGATTGGTGAAAATATTAAGGTTTTAGCAAGACATAAGGATGATATAGTTATGGTTGAAGCAGGAAATGTACTTGCCGCAACCTTTCACCCTGAGCTAACAGACAATTTTGAAATCCATCAATATTTTATAAGCAATTTCATCTAATACTTTAAATATTATACAAAAATTTCGACTTTTCATTGATATATATGATTATGTTGAAAAAGTCCATATTATCATAGAAAGTCTTATATGTGCATCGGTATTACAATAAAAATTGGTTCTATGTTTGCTTTATTTATTCTATTTGTACCAGTGTGTGGATGTACCGGTCTGTTTTAGTTCTTGATTTGAATGATACAATTGCTTAGACTAAATGTATATTACAAGGATAGATTGGATGAATGATTCAATATTACTTGTTTACTGTACGGCACCAGATATGGCAGAGGCAAAGATGATTGCCCGCACAGTGGTTGAAAAGCAGTTAGCCGCTTGCTGCAATATCATTCCTGCGATCACTTCGGTCTATTGCTGGGAAGGCGAAGTGAAAGAAACAGAAGAGGCACTATTGTTGATTAAGACAATACCAAAAATGTATGAACAGCTTGAAAAAGAAATTAAAATGATTCATTCTTATTCGGTACCGGAAATAATTGCAAATCAAATCAACACGGGATCTACGGCATACTTCGATTGGATTCTTGAATGTTTGGAACGTAAGGGATTATAAAATGGGCAAAGCTGTTGATCTTATTAAGAATGACAATTTCTCAGGATCTTTTAAATTAAGCCAAAAATCATTATTAGTGTTATCTGACTTTCTTCAGGAAAGTAAAGAGAAAACACCTGAAAAACTCGTGGATGCTTTTGGTAAATTTGCCAAAGAAATCATAAAATCCCAGCCGAATATGGTTGCGATCAGAAAAAAGGTAACAGGTATCGTCTATCATACAAAACGTTTATTAAAAGCCGGCAAATCAGTAGAGGAAATAAAACTCGCCAGTGAGATTAAAATAGAAAATGTAGTGAATGCATCTGAGCAGAATCGAAAGAAGATCGGGAGTATCGGGGCAAAATTGGTCCTCAATAACAGCAAAGTTCTTACTATAAGTGCCAGCTCACTTGTAAAGGGAATTTTCATCGCTGCCCATAAAATGAACCGTAAATTTACTGTCTACTGTCTGGAAAGCAGACCACAAAATGAGGGCCATGTCCTCGCAGAAGAGTTATCAAAGGAAGGTATTGCCTGTGTGCTGATAACAGATGCTATGATGGGCCAGGCCTTGCAGGACGTAAATATGATTATAACTGGTGCGGATCGGATCTCCGAAAGTGGGTTTGTCAATAAATCTGGTACGCTTCCTTTAGCCATCGCTTCGAAAACCTTTCAGGTTCCTTTGTTCCTGGCGGCAGAAACTGATAAAATTCTTAAAGAAATTGACCGTTCAATCCGATTCTATCCTCAGGATCCTGCTGAAATTTATTCCGGAAAGAATAAAATGCTGACGGTATCAAACTACTATTTTGAATCGATATCATTTGATTATGTCAGTAAGGTTATCTGTGAAGATGGTGTTTTTGACACTAATGAGTACATTACCTGGTATTTAAAGGATTAAAAGTATGAAAACAGGTACTTTTATAGCAGAAGTAGATAGCGAGGGAAGAATTATAGTTCCTCAGGAAGTACGTGAGCGTTTACATCTTGCCGAATCCGATAAGATTGAGATTTTGCTAAAAAAAATCAAAAGTAAAAGATTTGAACTAACAAATCAGAGAAATCCATTATCCCGGATTCTGGATCTCGCTCTTGTTAAAGAGATGGAAACAGAATGATAAAAGTTTTTATTGATTCCACCGGTTGGTATGCGCTTGTTCAACCCGAGTTCGAGCATCACGATTCTGCCAAAGAGTATTATAAGCAGTTATTAGATTCCCCGGCAAGATTATATACCAATATCAATGAAATAACAATGGCAATCTCCAGGATTAAAAGTCAATGTGGTTTAAGCATCGCGACAGAATTCTCTAAAATAATAGAGCAATCATCCCTTACAACAAATCTCAATGTATCCTGGGTTAACCGCAGGGTTTACCGTGCTGCGCTAAGGCAGTTTTTTTCAATAAAACAATCGGAGATTGAGATACGGCACTGTTTTATTTTTGAAGAAGTGCAAAAGAAGAAGATAAATCTTATTTTCTCTTTTGATCAAGCGATGAAGTATTTTGGGATACCACTAATGCCACAGATATAACATGCAGGATTCATTCTATCGTCATTTCATCGATGAAAAAGAGAAGTATATTGCTTTTATTGGCGGAGGAGGGAAGACCGCCCTCATTCAGAGAATTGCAAAAGATTGTAAAAGTCTGGGTAAAAATGTAATAATTCTTTCACTCCAACCTTTCATAACGCCCGCAGAGGCAAATGTCTTTATTTCATCCAGTCTTCAGAATATTGATCATCAGTTGATAAACGAATTTAAAAAAACAAGAATCTTATATATCGGAAAAAAAATACAGAATAACGCTGTGGGAAATTTTAGCCTTGCTGAAATTAAAAAGAATCTCAAAAATCTTCCCGGTGATCACATTTTTATTGAGGCCGATGAAGTAAATGGTTGTTCTTTAAGTGGTTACAAGAATATTTCGCAGTTGCTTTTACAGCAAATGGATCGCTACATCAATATTATAGGGGCGGATGCATTTAATCAGATCAAAAACAGGCACTGGCTGGAATCGGAAGATACATTTTGGCAATCAAAAAGAATTTTATTGCCGATGGATATTGCTGCCTGGTATAAATCAAGTTCATTATTCAATAAATTGTTCCATCTTTCAATACCAGCTACTTTTTTTATAAACAAAGTTGAAAATATCTATATTGAAAATATGGCCATCCCGCTTGCCAAAAGTTTTAAGATGAATGGTGTTGAGCGTGTTATAACCGGCAGTGTTTTTAATTCCAATCTTCACCTTGTCAAATAAACTCATAATTATTTAATCTTTATGTATCACCAGGAATCAAATACATGTTGTTTATTGAGTATGATAAAAATATTATCATTACCAAATATAATCCGGCTGATAAAGAAAGCCTGGCAAATATAGAGTATTGGAATAAGACTATCATCTCCTACGATCAGTTACGCAGCCAGATAAAAGTTGGCGGGGGCCTGCCAAATATAGAGAGACAGCATACAAAAGGCCGACTGACTGTAAGAGAGAGGCTAAATCTTTTGCTGGATAGAGGAACCGCATTTTATGAATTAGGCATATTTACGGCCTATGAAATGTATGAGGAATGGGGAGGATGTCCTGCAGGCGGTACAGTTACCGGAATCGGGACAATTTCCGGCAAAAAGTGCATGATCATTGCTAACGATGCGACTGTGAAAGCCGGTTCCTTTTTCCCAATGACGGCAAAAAAAGTTATTAGAGCACAAAAAATTGCCCTTGAAAATCATACCCCGACTATCTATCTCGTGGATTCATCCGGGATATTTCTTCCCCTGCAGGAGGACGTTTTTCCGGATACGGATGACTTTGGACGAGTTTTTTATCTGAACGCGGTTATGTCATCAAAAGGTATCCCTCAAATTACTGCAATTATGGGGATGTGTGTTGCCGGAGGCGCTTATTTACCTGTTATGTGTGATTCGCTGATAATGACTGAGGGTAGCGGTCTTTTCCTGGCTGGTCCGGCCCTGGTTAAAGCAGCTATCGGACAGGTTGTTGAAGCTGAAGAACTTGGCGGGGCCAGCATGCATTCTGAAATAAGTGGAACTGTTGACTTTAAAGAGAAGGACGATCCATCTGCTGTCGAACGTATCAGGGATTTAGTCTCACATATTGGTCAAACCGGTCGCATGATATACAAAAAAATTGATTCCGTTGAACCCAGATACGCTATAGAGGATCTTAAAGGCATCATGCCATTCAATGGTGTTAAAGAATACGATACAAGAGAAATTATTGCCCGGGTTGTGGACAACAGCGAATTTATAGAATACAAAAAAGATTACGGTAGATCTCTGATTTGCGGTTATGCCCGCATTGGAGGTTATTCTGTCGGCATTATCGCCAATCAGAAAAAGCACCATATAGAAAAGGGGAGACCACCGGAGTTTGGAAGCGTGATATATAGTGAGAGTGCGGCTAAAGCAACCCGATTTATTATGGATTGTAATCAAAACATTATTCCCTTGCTCTTTATACATGATGTAAATGGATTTATGGTTGGGAGGGATGCGGAACAAAGCGGGATTATACGCGAGGGCGCTAAATTGGTAAATGTGGTCTCTAATTCAACCGTTCCGAAGTTAAGCTTGATTGTTGGTGGAACTTTTGGCGCTGGTCACTATGCTATGTGCGGTAAAGCCTATGAACCGAGATTTATTTTTGCCTGGCCCACAGCAAGATATGCGGTTATGGGCGGTGCACAGGCTGCAAATACTCTTGTAGGCATTCGTATAAAGCAACTGGAACGTAGTGGAAAAAAATTATCCGACAGTAAGCGGGATGAACTGTATAAAAAAACTAAACTTACCTATGATAATCAAACAGATCCACGTTATGGTGCAGCCCGACTGTGGATAGATGAGATAATCCTTCCCGAAGAAACACGTGATGTACTGATAAATGCTCTGGAGACCGTTTGTAATAATCCAAATATCGAAAAGTTCAATCCCGGGGTAATACAGACATGATTGGAGAATACAAAACTCTAAAATTTGAAATATCAAAGGAAATATTAATCATTACTTTAAATCGCCCTGAAAAACGGAATGCCTTGAATGATCAAATGGTTAAAGAATTAAATGAGATTTTATTGCGCTTCAGATCGGATGATGCGATTATTGGTTTAATGCTTACCGGTTCTGGCGATACCTTCTGCGCCGGCGCAGATTTGGCATACCTTCAGTCACTAAAGGATAAATCTCATCAGGAAAATCTGGAAGATTCAAATAACCTGAGGGATTTGTTCTGGAATATATATACCTTTCCAAAACCCACATTAGCATTAGTCAATGGAGCAGCGGTGGCTGGTGGTTGTGGGCTGATGTCTGTATTCGATATCGCATTTGCTTCTGAAAGGGCAAAATTCGGATATCCTGAGGTAAAAATCGGATTCGTAGCTGCTCTGGTTTCCGTGTTCCTTGTTCAGATAATCGGATTCAGGCAAACCAAATACCTGTTATTAACAGGGAATATTATAGATGCTTACGAAGCGGAAAGACTTGGTCTTATTCAAAAGGTGGTTGCTTATAATTCACTCCGGGATTCCGCGGATACATACTTTGATCGCATCAGGAATAATTCACCTCAGGCTGTTAAACAAACAAAGCATCTTTTAAATATGCAGTGGGGCAAGCAATTGCAAGGATTTCTTGAGGAAGCGAGTGAATTTAATGCAAAGGTCCGTAAGACAGAAGATTTTCAGGAAGGTTTAATCGCCTTTCTTGAAAAAAGAAAACCTGTTTGGAAAAAATAAATAATTTATGGAGGTTAATCCATGCTGGTGTTAACAAGGAAGTTGGGCGAATCCATTACAATTGGTGATAATATCAAACTTCTTGTGGTAGATATCGAAGGGAACCAGGTTAAAATTGGGATCGATGCACCTAGATCGATCGAAATTTATCGGGAAGAATTATATCTAAAAATCAAAGGGCACCCCTTTAAAAAAGAAAAGGATAATACCAGTTCTTAAATTCTAAATGGCCATATCCATCAAAAACTAATCAGGTTAGAAGAATTTAATAGCCTGAATATTGAACCACTCACAGCAGGGAAGACTAGAGATACGTATCCTTATCCTCATCTAGAAACTTATCTACAAACTTACCGCTTTTTGATTTAAACTCATCTATAGATATATTTTTATATTTTTTATGCAATCTGCTCATCAGGTCAAATGCCTGTTCAGGATCTTTTGGCAATTCTTCAGGATGGCATGAAAAATATATTTTTAGATATTCCGCAACGAGTACATCCTTATCCACAAAACCTCCTTAAAGTAAAGTTAATCTTTTCATCGCAAAATTTAAAACATTCCAAAAGACATAACAAATGTAATATTATCACGCCATTCTGTCAGATCAACACAAGGACAGGGATAGCAGGGCAGAACAAGAAATTACACAGACTTAACATACTGTTAATTAAAAACATAAGAATAAATTATCTCATATGCATTAGTTTACATAATATATATTATGTAACATATATATGTGTATGTATCGCTGATTTAAAGATCTTTTTAGATTTGCTTGTTCTTGCGGGATTACCCTCTGGTGATGATCTTTTTGTTCTATAGTATGTGGTACTGACCTTTTTCATCAAAAAATATATTTATTTTTTTTGAAATGCGTTTTGCTTCAAGTATATTTTTTGCTTCAACAATTTTAATACCGGCCTTTAGGTACTTTTTAAATTCCTGTGGGTATTGTTCTTTTGTCTTCTCTATTTTTTTTTCAAGTTCTTCTTTTGTCTCTGCATTAAGAATAACTTCATGTTCACGACTAAAAAATTCCTTTTTCTTCTCTTTTATTTTAAGATTTGAAGGATTGGCTGTTACAGCATACCACATTTATAACACCGATTATAAAGTTATACATTCTAAAATTAAAGTAAAGACATCATCAAAGCACCGATCAGGACCGCAGATAATATAGATAATATATTCACAATATCGTTATCCAACCACTTTTTTCCTCTTATTAAATTTGCCGGAATATTGCAATGTTTGTCATTCTCAGTTCGCTTTTTACATGAATTGCATTCATACTGGCCCTGCAGTGTGGCGCCGAGGAAACTGTCGATAATACTTCCTGAAAATCCACATAATGTAATGATGAAAAAATTATCCCAGGAAAACAAAATAAATAAAAACCCTGAGCATGCTATCAAAATGCTGGCTGCAATTGATGCCAGACTGCCAGGAATTGATATAGCTCCCGATGTTCCTGGTTTCACCGATCTGAAGTCTGTGATAAGAAAAGGATCTTTCCTTGAAAAAATTCCCAATTCCGTTGCCCATGTATCGGCTGTGGCAGCGGCAATCGATACCAGGTAAAGAGCATAGAGATGAGACTGCCCGCTTAACAATATAACAATAAAGATGGTGACAGGCACTCCCCCATTTGCCAAAACCTGGTAAAAATCCCGTTGACTGGATTTTTGATAGAATTTTTCAACCACCTGTTTCCTGTTTTTACCTATTTTTGATAAACCACTCGAAGAGATAAAAAACACCAAAATTGGAAGTGTGTATTGCCAGCTACCCAGACCAAACAAAATGCTTCCCATTATAAACGCAAGCAGCGAGCCACCCCTATCAAGAAATTTCATTTTATAACTGCTATATGCGACCGCTGCAGCAGCAAAAATACCGATAATTAAAGATTCATAAGCAAGTGAATTGACTATGGAGGAAAGAAATAGATCCGAGATTAGCGGAACGATAAGATGGATCGGAATCAGCCAGATCGAGTAAGGAACTGATAATATTGGATCAATAATAAAATTCACGAAGCGACAATATTTATGAGTTTGCGTGGAACAACTATCACCTTACGAATCTGCTTACCTTCAAGCAAGGCAGGGATTCTGCCTGTTTTTAAAGCGAGTTCCTGCGCCTCTTCCCTGCTCAAATCGATTTTGCCCTCTGTGCGCTCACGAATTTTACCGTTAACCTGTATAACCCAGGTGATTTCATCCCTTTCCAGGTATTTTTTATCATAATCAGGCCATTGCTGATTGAAAATTGAAGGTATGCCCCCTGTTTTTTCCCATAATTCTTCAGCGATATGTGGGGCAAATGGAGCCAGGAGTATTAAAAAATTATGAAGCACCTGCCTGAGAAGATATGTATTCTGATTTTCGGGTAATATTTCACCAGTATAACGATAAAGCTCATTAACTAACTCCATCAGGCGGCTTATAGCTGTATTAAAATGAAAACGTTCCGTATCATTGGTGACGCCTTTTATGGAATGATGCATAACACGTAGCAGGTTCTGCTCGTTCTGTTCAACCTGTTTTTCATTCCTGGCTGAATTTAAGGCATCGAGATTATTTTCAATAAATCGCCAGATTCGGTTTAAAAATTTATCGATGGCTACGATTCCTGAATCATCCCAGGGGCCCCCAGCCAGAAAATCAAAGCCAAACATCAGATACATTCGAAATATATCGCTACCGTATTTGCTCAAATATATTTCGGGGTTAATAGTATTTCCCCGTGATTTAGACATACGCATACCGTCCGTACCCATGATGATCCCCTGGTGAACCAGATTGTGAAAAGGCTCTTCAAAGGGAACTAAACCCATATCATATAATGCCATCACAAAAAACCGTGCATAAAGTAAATGCATAGTCGCATGATCAACACCACCTATGTATTGGTCGACCGGTAGCCAGTTCTTAACTGTTTTAAAATCCCAGGCCTTGTCATCCAGATTATTGCCGGTATAGCGGAGAAAGTACCAGGACGAGTCGACAAAAGTATCCATGGTGTCCACTTCACGCGTTGCCTTTTCACCACATTTGGGACAGGTGGTATGATAAAAACTTTCAGAAGTGGCAAGAGGCGGAACACCCTTGGGCTTAAAATCAACATCATACGGAAGCAAAACGGGAAGATCTTCCTCCGGTACGGGTACTTCACCACAGGTATCACAAAAAATTATCGGAATTGGCGCGCCCCAGTAACGCTGCCGGGAGATAAGCCAATCACGGAATTTATACTTTATCGCAGTTATGCCAACGCCCTGCTCTTCCAGGTCTGCAGCAATTTTCTTAGTGCCTTGCGCCGAAGACAATCCATCATACTTACCGGAATTGATCATCGTGCCTTCACCCACATAGGCATTATCCAGAGGAGCCTGGGGATCCGAGCCGGGCTCAAGAATTACCTTAATGATAGGAATATCAAATTTATGGGCAAAATCAAAATCACGCTCATCATGTCCCGGAACGGCCATAATTGCCCCCGTTCCATACGTGATAAGAACATAATCAGCAATCCATACCGGTATTTTTTTATTATTGACCGGATTAATGGCATAAGCACCGGTAAATATACCTGTTTTTTCGCGAACAGTTGAAACGCGGTCAATTTCACTGATATGGGAGGCTTGTTTTTTATATGATTCAACTGCTTTCAACTGGGCAGGGTTCGTAATTTTATCAACAAGAGGATGCTCAGGCGCTAATACGAGATAGGTGGCTCCGAATAAGGTATCAGGACGTGTGGTAAAAACAGTGACTTTTTCATTTTTAACGGAATCAATTTTAAACTCTATATCCGCTCCATGGCTTTTACCTATCCAGTGCTTTTGCATCAATTTTGTTTTCTCAGGCCATTCGATCTTATCCAAACCTTCCAGTAACCTGTCGGCATAGGAAGTAATTTTAAAAAACCATTGGGTTAGAAATTTCTTTTCGACGATCGTGTCGCAACGTTCACATTGTCCGTCATGAACTTGCTCATTGGCAAGAACCGTTTGACAGCTGGAGCACCAGTTAACAGCAGCATTCTCACGGTAAGCAAGGCCCTTTTTATACAATTGCAAAAAGAGCCACTGGGTCCATTTATAATAATCAGGTGAACTAGTGATCACCTCATAACGCCAGTCATACATGGCACCAATATCTTTTAGCTGGCCACGGATAAATTTCACATTTGTATTTGTCGTATCCTTGGGATGCTCGCCTGTTTTTATGGCATAGTTTTCCGCCGGCAATCCAAAAGAATCAAAACCCATGGGTTGAAAAACATTATATCCCTTTAAACGCTTAAAGCGTGACCAGGTATCAGCCGGTGCATAGTTAAACCAATGTCCGAGATGCAGTTTATCAGAAGAAGGATAAGGAAACATAACCAGACAGTAACATTTATCCCGGGCATCATCGATATCGACCTGATAGGTGCCGTTGTCATCCCAGTATTTTTTCCATTTCTGCTCTATTTTTTTAAAGGGAATTGGCATGAATTATGTGCTCCTGGGTGTTAGGAAGAAAAGATGGTCGGGGCGAGAGGATTCGAACCTCCGACCTTACGGTCCCGAACCGTACGCGCTGCCAGGCTGCGCTACGCCCCGATATCTCTTATATACTAAACTTTAAATTTAATCATGTAGATGGTATAAATCAAGGTGAGAAACTACGACTTTTAGGAAGGATTTTTTCTCCACGAATTACACGAATTTTTTCTAATTACACAAATTTTAATATCTATTTTAAAGATGAATATTCTAGTAAAAAGATAGTAACGATATTCAGAATACTGATTGTGAAAAATAAATATGCATTTTTCAAATTAATTTTAAAATAATTTGTGAAATTATTAGTAATTCAAATAATTCGTGGATAAGTCTTTCAATAACTAACAAGATCACTTTTTTTCACCTTTTTCGACGCCGAATTTAAGAGATACGACAATTCCTATTACCAGGGTTACGAAAGATACTAATCCATGAGTGGAAAATTCAAACCCGGGAAAAATCTGATAGATTGATCCTATAATCAGGCCAAGAATCAGATACATGGTTGGCGCCGGATGATGTTTTAAGGCCCAGTTCATAATTTTCGAAAAAGCCAGGATACCAAAGACCACACCAATTCCCAGAGCACCGAGGATGAGAATTCGGGTGACCATTTCAGGCGACAGGCCTTCAGTCAGGAGAGAGCCGGTCAGATCACTGAGTGAACCGAGAACTGTCCAGTAGACGCCAAGCAGAATTAATATGAATGATCCGCTGACGCCGGGAATGATCATGGCAGAAGCAGCAATAGCACCGGCAAAGGCGAAATAGATATATGAAAAGAAATTCAGATTATTGAGGTCAGAGCCAGTTGTTGCAGTGCCGGAACTGGTTTGCAATAAGGCCAGTATGATCACACCGATCAGACCGATTAAAAATGAGATTCCCCTGGAGTTGTTAAATTTCATATCAGGATGACTTTTAATCACGACAGGAATGCTGCCAATAATCAAACCCAGAAAGAAATAAACCGTTGGTAAGGGATAATTTGCAAAAGACCAGCTCAATACCCGGGCCAGTGAAAGGATGGCTACCATTGAACCTGAAAAAAGGATGGCTAAAAACTTAACATATTGCCAACGTTTTTCTTTATCGGTTAAAAAATTGCCTAATGCTTCCATGAATTCTTCATAAATCCCAAAGACTACAGCGATGGTTCCACCACTGACTCCAGGGATAATATTGGCCACACCCATGGCTGCCCCGATCAAAAAGATTCTTATTTCATGTTTTAATTTTGTCATATGTTACTTTCCTATATGTAGCTCGGTGTATTAATTAAAAGATTTCTTACACGAATTTTTACGAATTACACTAATTAAATTCATCTAACCTGAATTATCCATGAAATTCAGGAAATATTCCCAACCTGTCCAAAGGACTCCTTTGGAGAACTTACCTGTCCTGAATCCCGACCTGCGTCGGGACAGGCTTGGTTCAGGATTTCAGATTCTATAGTAAGTGGCTGTAGAGACGTCCCGCCGGGACGTCTTTACACATTAACAAACAATTATGGATTCAGAACTAAACTTGTGCTGTCCAGGGGACTCCTTCGGAGAACTCGTTTCAGTATTCGAATGACGTTTTTGTGTAATATATTGTTATTAATAAGCTTGTGGTTCTTTAATAACAATTCAGGAATTATTCAGGTTAATAAATTCATGAAATTATCTTTTAATTAGTGAAATTCGTGGAAAATATACTCTGCGGCTTTGCATGAATTTTATTGTCCATTTTAGTTATTCTTGTCGATTAAGGGTACAAATTTAAATTTATCAAAAACAACTTCCTCAATACCTTGCTCTCCCTTTTTGTACATGGTTAGTTGCTGTACTTCCTCAGAACCGATTGGAATCAACAGCCTACCCCCAAATTCAAGCTGCTTTAATAATTTTTCCGGCAATACGGGTGCACCAGCCGTAACAATGATTCCTTTGAATGGGGCATGTGAAATCCAGCCATGACGTCCGTCACCGATACGCAAGGCCGGATTAAATTCAAGACTAAATAATACCTTTCGTGCCTTATCGGCCAATGGTTTGACAATTTCAATAGAAAAGAGCTGAATACCCATAGCGCATAATACAGCGGCCTGATACCCCGATCCTGTACCAATCTCCAATACTTTGTCATCTGGTTTTACGTTTAGCAATTCTGTCATTTTGGCAACGGTATAAGGATGGGAAATGGTCTGACTATGGCCAATAGGTAAGGCTTTTTCATCATAAGCCTGAAATTCGAAGGCAGATGAAATAAATAAATGCCTGGGAACAGTACCCATCGCTTTTAATATAGCCTCATCCATTATCCCCAAATCCTTTAAATGTTCAACCAACTTCTTTAATTTTTTTTCGTATACCATTTTTATCAGAATGTTATATTTATCACACCCAGCGCCTCGATGACGCAGCGAATTTTATCTATAATTTGTTAAAAATTTGTGAAATTAGTTTTAATACGGGTAATTCGTGGATAAAAAGTGTTTAACAATTAATCGAATAAACTTCAATGTATCGGAAAAATTCCGCATATGGGATTTTTCTGAGTTATAAATAGTTGGAATCGGTACAAAATCTATTTTTACATTATTTTGAGCGGCTTTTAATAATATTTCACTTTCTAATTGATATCCATCTTCCCCTAAATGCATTTTTTCTAATACGTTACGCTTAATCAGACGGTACCCACATTGGCTGTCTTCAATTTTCTGTCCGGTTAATTTAGATAAAATATAGGATGTCATGCTATTGGAAAGAATACGATGCGCAGGCATCGATTTTACCGATCTATTTCTGGATCCAATGATAAAACGGCGTCCGGACTCAGCTTTTCGTAAAAAATCAGGAATCGATGATACGGGATGTTGCAGATCCGCATCCATGCAAAGCACGTATTCTGCATCTGAATGGGCTAAAAAGGCTTCGAATCCCTTTTTCAGGGCATTACCCTTGCCTTTATTTTCCGTATTCCGGAGAATTTCCACACCAAATTCCTGACATATTTTTACCGTATCATCCCCTGATCCATCATCAACGACAGTGATTTTCACTGGTTGTTGCCCGACTGAGGCAAGTTCGGTTAACAATTTGGATATTGTTTGCCCGGCATTATAGGCGGGGATGAGGATCTGGTATGGCATCAATTTGTTCACATTCTGTGGCCGTTCTTATTACAATATATCTAAATAAAAAAAAATTATAACCACGGAATTACACGGAAGGACACGGATGTTTAAATTAGAATTTATGATATTCTAAAAATATTAATATATTCCAATATAATTTTAATAAAAATAATAGATCCGTGTATTTTTCCGTGTTAATCCGTGTTAATCCGTGGTTAATACATTCCTTTAGAAAGAGGACAAACTTTATCTATATATTATAATCGTAAATGTTTTTTAAGATTCCCTACTCTAGGTGGGGCAGAGATAATTATTTGTTATTATTTAAATTTATGCTTGTCATAAAATTCCAGGAAAGCATTGACCTTTAAAGGTTTAGAGAAATACCATCCCTGGGCCATTTGCACGCCCAGATCCCTGAGAACGCTCATTTGAATCTCTGATTCTACACCTTCGGCGATAACCTCGTGATCCATGGCCAATGCACAGGCTACAAAGCCTTTGATAATTTTTGGAATTATTTGATCTTCTTTTATCTGATCGACAAAATACTTGTCCATTTTAATAATGCTGGCATTCATCTGAGAAAGTTGCATTAAATTCGCATCTCCGGTCCCGTAATCATCGATAGCGATTTTGGCAGGAAGTCCTTCCTGCTGCAAGGCTTGTAAGGCCATGTCATCCGGGAATCCTCTCTCAGTAATTTCCAGAATCAGTTTATCGGCAACATCCATAAGCCCTGCTTTTTCAGCCGCATGTCTGAGCCCACCTCTTCCAATTGTCTCCGGCGGTACGTTAATGGCAATATGTACATTATTTGTAGTCTGGAGCCAGGAGCGCATTTCACGGCCGACTTCTTCAATAACCCAGTAGGTAAGTGTTCCGGATAGTTCTGTATTTTCAATTGTGGGTATATATTCAAGCGGGGAGATTGCCCTTCCGGCATGTTCCCAACGTATCAGGGCTTCTGCACCGCAACAAGCATCATTTTTCAATGTGATTGTTGGCATATATTCCAGGTAGAACTCTGATTTTTTTAATGCTGTTCGAATTTGATCAAGAGTTTTCATTAAATTATGTTTAAATGGTCATTGAATCAGAAATATAATATACAATCCTCAAATTTAACCTTATGTGATGAACAATACAACCAGGATCATGATCTCATTAAAGCACTTGTAAAATATTCAAAAAACGAATAAAAAAATAAGAAAGCAGTAAGCAGAATGCCGAAAGCAGGAATACGCTTGAGCAAATTCCCAATTCCGGATTCCAAAAAATCCAGTATCGAGTATCCAGTATCAAATGTCTATATCACCATATTTAGCCAAATTCTCTTCATATATCTTCTTATGTTCTTCTAATATCTCTTGGAAGCGGGGATGATCACGGATATTTTCAAAAAACGCATTGTTTTTCAGCTGAAGATAGGCGTTTCGGTTTTTGAGTAAATAATTTTTTTCATAAAAAGAGTCCAGTTCTGCGATTGCCTTATCGTCCATACCCAGAACACAATAAAGAAACATTGTGTCATACTGACTTAATTCAATCTCGAGTGCTTCTGCCCTTTTACCACGCGATGCCAGTAAGAAAGATTCAAACCTCTTCAGGTTTCGTGAGTCCGGATAAGCTGCCCGATATTTTTTATATACTGCTTCGGCCTCTTCTATTTCATTCCTGCGGATATGATACCAAAAATAACCTTGCAGAGCTGTTCTCTGCTTTGGATCAATAGCCAATGCCCGTTTTAGATCTGCGAGTGCTTTTTGCTGCTCCTCCAGGTGATAAAGATAGTTCTGGGCCCGCCTGGTCCAATATATTGCCTCCAGCGGAGCCAGTTGAAGTGCTTTAGAATAATTTAAAATGGCATGTTTCCTCAACCCAAGTCGTTCATAAAACCAGGCAAAATCAGTCAGTGAGGTGACATGATTTGGGTCAATCGTAATCGCTTTTCTGAAATGTTGATAAGCCAGGTCATAATCATTTTTGGCAAGATAAACCAATGCTTTAACCTTTTGAACGATGGCGATATTCTCATTGATCGCCTCTGCCCGGCTAAGGTATTCTTCTGTCAGCTGCATGAATTCATTTTTCTCTTCAGGTAATGGAGTCGAGTTATATATGGTATTATATAAATCTGCCATCATGATCGATGATGATGTTTTCTGGTTTGATGTCTCTGTGGACGATGCCTGCTTTATGGGCTTTTGATAGGCCTTCGCTGATCTGAGCGATGATTTTGGTGGAATTGGGAATTGGGAACTGGGAATTCTCATTAATCACATCTCGCAATGTTTTTCCATCAACATATTCCATAACGATGAAGGTTTGTCCTGCTTCTTCAGCAATTTCATGGATGATTACGATGTTTGGGTGGTTAAGTGAGGCTGCTGCCTTCGCTTCACGTTCAAAACGCTCTACGCTCTCACGATTTAGGGTTAGGTGTTGGGGTAGGAATTTAATAGCAACTTTACGTTCAAGTTTAAGATCATCAGCGAGGTATACCTCTCCCATTCCACCTTCACCAATTTTCTCGATAATCTTGTAGTGAGAAACAGTTTTACCAATCATAGACTGATCTCTTGTTATTCTGAAGACAATAAAGCAATACAATGAGGAAAAGATGAAATAAACTACAGATGTAAGATTCTAAAGGCAAGGATTATTTGAAAGACATATTATG
>SDBT01007892.1_pt1 | contig 17464 bp, 10 predicted proteins | sample 2277101 | NCBI WGS metagenome assembly SDBT01 (sample SAMN10404973, study PRJNA504765) | marine sediment metagenome | isolation source: marine sediment core GS10_PC15, 103 cmbsf | place: Arctic Ocean: Southern Knipovich Ridge | collected 2010 | reverse complement strand
TACTTGATATTATTGAACCTGGTAGTAGCAGAAAATCTTATCTCAGAAATTGGCACGCCGGTTATCAGTAAGTATTACACTAGGTTACAGCGACTAGGGGGAAGTTAACCGGACAGCAATGATTGAATCCAATGATGGTTTGATTATGTTGTCAGTATCTGCAGCCTTGTCGCTTTCATAACGGCTTCGCTCATGAAGAAGCCATTCTATTGAAATCTGGACTTCTCCGGTGAGGTAGAATTTATATTTCGCGATGTCTTGTCGAACACGATTGACGAAATTAACTTTTCTTCTCTTGTTTGTCTGTTGTGAAACTGGAGGAAAATCTAGATCAATTTTTAGCTCACCGAATGGCGACGGTCTTTCTCCTTTTTCATAAGCTTCTAGTTCTTCTTTCATTTGCTTATCAATGTCCATGACTGTGTCCTCCGCTGGGTCGTCTAACAGTAACGGGAGTTCATTGCTTCAGGTAGCCACCCAGCAGGCGATCGATCAGCCGTGTGGGTTTCTTCACGAACGGACAATCCACCCTGGGCAGATCTGTCCTTTTCAAATGCTCGAAGAAATCTATGCTTTCCTTCCTCTGTACTGGTCCAGCGGGAACGTGACTCGGTTGACCACAGTATAGCACACATGTCGACGAGTTCGACCTGCCGGCGGAAGATCGTTCTGGGTGAACTCCACGGGCCTACGGCGCTGGCGACCCTCATGGGGGGTCGCCTGATGGCGCCTCCGGCCTTGGGCCGCCGGCCGCACGAACTCTGAGCGACACTTCTCACGCTGCCTTCCGTGCCTGCTGCCGACGCCGCCGCCGGATCTCCCGCGCCTCCTCGAGCTTCCGGTCACGCTCCTGCCAGATATCCTGCTCTCGGCCGGCCAGCTTGTCTGCGGGCGTCACGTAGCCGATGGCGCTGTGCAAACGCACCGTGTTGTAATGCTCGACGAAGTCCGACACGACACGACGTGCCTCATCCAGCGATCCGGGCGCCTTCGGTCGGATCGTCGTCTGCTTCAGGGTCTTGTGCCAGCGCTCAATTTTTCCGTTCGACTGTGGATAGTACGGCGACGTCCGCACGTGGGTCATGCCCGAGATCCGGATGAACTCCTTGAAGTCGCGAGCGATGAACTGCGGGCCGTTGTCCGAGATAATCCGCGGCTGGGCGTTGGGGTAGCGCTCGCGGGCTCGCTGCAGGATGATCTCGACGTCCTCCTCGCGCATCGACTCGCGAATCTCCCAGTGCACGATTGCCCGGCTGTAACCGTCCAGGACCGAGCACAGGTAGTAAAAGGTCCCGCTGACGTTCAGGTACGCAATGTCGATGTGCCAGTGGCGGTGGGGAGCGGATGGCTGCTTGAACCCCGTCCCCTTGCGCGACGGTTTTGGATTCCAGCGGTCGAGCAGGCCAGCGCCGCGCAGCACGCGGTACACCGACGACGGACTAGCAGCGGCGATGTCGGCGTCCAACATCATGAATGTCAGCCTCCGATAGCCCTCAAGTGGAAAACGGTCATGGTAGTCGATGATGGCCTGCTTCTCCGAGTCTCCGAGCCAGTGATCACGGGGCACCTTGCCGTTGTGCTCGTTCGCCTTCCCGTAACGCTGGCACCAGGAGTAGTACTTGCCTCGGGCGACGCCGAGCCATGAGATGAAGCTCTTAGCCAGCACCTCGGTCTTGTCGGACCACTCCGTGACGAAATCGACGACCTGATCGCGGGTGTCGTGGGGAACCCAGCGGCCGTTCAGGGCTCCCCAAGTTCTTTTTTTAGCGTCACGTACTCCTCGGAGATCTCGGCGATCACGCTGTCCTTTTTGGTCAGCTTGGCCCTCAGCGCCTCGATCTCGCGCTCGAGCCTGGCCTCCCGTGCGGCCTGGCCACGGCCGCGTCCGTTCGGTTCCAGGGCGCTCGCCATGTTTTCAAGCAGCTGGCGCTGCCAGGTGTATAACACGCTGGGCTGGATCTTGTACTCGTCGCAGAGGTCCGAGACCGGCACCTTGTCCTGCAGGTGTCGGCGAAGGATGGCGGCCTTCTGCTCAGGTTTGAACTTCCTTCGGCTCCTCTTTCCCATGGGACGACTCCTCTCTGCTCCTTATCATGGAGCATCCTGGAGTCATTTTCCAGCTGGAGCGGCACACCTCGCCGGGAGGTGGTTACTGCCTTCGCCACTTGAGAGCTTTTCATTGCTCGGGGGGTCCCGTCAAGGGCATCGCTGAAATTCTTCAAGGATTCCACGAACATTGCGCGAACAGGGGGGATTCTGTAGGCAATGGCAGGAAACGGGGGCGCAATGTGCTCAAAGGGGGGAGTCGGGCGATTTCTCCGGAAAAACGAACAGATCATCTGCAAATACCCCCGTGCCCAGAGGCTCGACGTCGGCTTCGAGCACCAGCCGGACGGCCGAGGCGCCGGCCGGGATGCGGGTCAGGTATTCAACCCGGGTCCACTCGGGCGCATGCACCTCACCCCCTTCCACACGCCCCCACAAGGTGCCATCGCCGTCGTAGATTTCGAGAGCAACACCCACATGGGTCTTGGCCTCCCAGGTGCGCAACCAGCCACCCCAACGCAGGGCCAATCCGCCGCCGTCGATGGTGCCGAAGTGAGCGTGCAATTCAATCCGTTGCCCGTGGGATGACAGACCGGCCGGACTGGGTTCCAGATCCAGCGGACCGCCGGCGAACCACAGGCCGCGGCTGTGATGGGGCGGGGTAATGGATCCGTATGGGTACGGCCAATCGGATCCGCCAAAGTGCGGCCAAACGGATCTGCCAAGGTACGGCCAATCGGATCCGTCAGGGTACGGCCAATCGGATCCGCCAAGGTGCAGCCAATCGGATCCGACGGGGGGCGCTTCAAGGGCTCGATGCTGAACGTCAAGGCATACTGACGACTGAATCCATCGAAATTTCGGGCTTTTTGAAGAGCAGATCATCAGGCACTCTCGGGAGCGGATGCGAGTAAAGATCCCGGAGCGTATCCAGAGGTTGATCCTGGCGGGGATCCGGGTGCGCATACTTCGCCCATTTCGCAATCAGTTTTACCTCCCTACCGCCCCCCCTTTACACGGAAACGACATCGATGTCGTTTCCGCGTAAATGAGTGTAATTCAAGGCGAAAAGGATAATAAAAACCAGCGCAAAAATCCCCGATCTGCGCCGCGGTCTGCGCAGCCAGCATCTCCCCGAGCTGCCGAAGGCGCATCAAGGCCGTGACCTGATCCGAGACGACGTTCCGCTCCATCGCCGCAGCCTCCTGGACCAGGCGGGCGAGGAACCCGAAGTTCGGGGACGCTTCGGCCAACGCCTTTGCGGCTTGTGAGAGCTTTTCAAATTTGCGCAACCTTTGCCCATTTCTCCATCAGTTGCTACCCCTTACGCTGAAACGACATCGATGTCGCCACTTCCTCGAGGACATGCCCCGCACCAGAAGGTGGATCCGGCTGCTCGGAGACGAGCGGCTACCCGACGCCGGGCGCCACCAGGCCGTCGCCCGCCGTAGCGGGCCGTCGCCCGCGAAGGCGGGCTATGGCCCGCGAAGGCAGGTGATCACACCCATCCCGCGAACTCTCCCGGACCCTTTCCCATCCCGCAGACAACCCCAGAAGTTAGGGTGCCCGCCTCAATCCAACCCTTCGAAGCAAAAAGACTCTAAGATCCATCGCTTGGACACCTTCCCCTCTGTCCCCACCCACGCTACAACACCGACCGATTTCTCAGGAACTTGAAAACAAAAGGAGATCGGTAACACTAAATTGATACAATCGATAACACTTAAAATGCCTTGACAATCGATCGAGTATCCTGTACTCTACGCTAGCTATTTGAAATAGAGCCGTCCGAGAAAGGCAAACCAGGCGCAAGCCTGGGGAGCAAAGCCCTGACCCTGGGAGGGAAGATGGGCTGCCGAAGATGGCGAGAGGAACGAAAAAGGCGAGTCGGCCTGCCGGAGAAAGGCAGGAGGCTCGCTTTTCTAATTTTTAGCTGCGGGAGGCTTCCATGCCGCGAGTGATCCGTGAGCGAAGAGGCATTTTTCTCGGTGTTCTCCTTCTTGTCGGCGTGTGCATCGCCGCAAGCTGCCTGATCGACGTGGGGAAGGACGAGCCGGCTCCCGTGGCGGAGAAATCGTCAGCCCTGACCTACCGGTCCGACCCGGGCGAGCTGCCGGTCCTGGACCTCGTGGAGGACTGGTACCGGCTGCACTTCAACAGAAGCCCTGACAATGTTCCCGAATGGCGCCTGATGATGCTCGTGGGCCAGCGCCACGCCCTGGGAGAGGTGGACGAGTCCACCTTCGAGCTGCTCGCGGCCATCGACGCCGGAGAGGTGGATTTCGAGGTTTACCCGTCGCTTTCCGATCTCGACAAGAAGGAACAGACAGCCACCTTGATTCTTGCGACGCTGTACCTGACTGACGGCTTCGAGGGCGACTGGGCAGAGGTGGTCCGTCTGGTCTACGGGCCGGATAGGACGGTCCTTGAGGTGGCCCTTGAGCTGAACCAGGCCAACGAGAGCCCCCTGAGCGATGAAGAGGTCGAGGACCTGCCCTTCCTGGACCACGGCCTGGTTTACGAGATCGCCCGCGGTTTTGACAAGATGAGCGGCTGCTCCAGCCAGCACTGCCGTGCCTCGGCCGAGACCGTTGTCGAAAACCCGGTGGTTCAGTGGCTGGCGGCGTTCAGGGCAGGGGAAAGAGCAAAGTACGGCCAGCCCAGGGAGCATCTCTGGCAGATCGAGACCGAGGAAGAGCTGAACCTGCTGATGTACCTGCTCGGCGATCACGTGGCCCCAGAGGCGCCGGCGCTCGATCCTGTGGCTTCTCCCACGGCTCAGAACCCGATCGCGATCTCCGGAACCGCGGAAGAAGATGCCTTCATCGACGTGTGCGGCGGAGACCAGCCGGCCGACGGCCGGGCCGATGGGAGCGGAGTATTCTCGGTCGAGGTCCAGCTTCTGCCCAACCAGCCCAACTCGTTGCTGGTCACGGCCACCGATCCGGCAGGCAACACGAGCGAGGCGGTCGAGGTGGTAGTGGTCCACGACGACATCCCGCCCGTCGTCATGATTCTAGAGCCGTCCATGGGAACAGTCACGGATCTGCCGGTCGTCTCGGTCTCGGGAACCGTCTCGGATGTCAATGAGGTGACCGTCGACGTGAACGGCGTTCCTGCGGTTGTCCAGGATGGAGTGTTCAGCCTGGTGGGGCTGCCGCTCGAGCTCGGAGTGAACAGGATCGAGGTAGTGGCCATGGACGCTGCCGGTAATTTCGCTGCTGTCATTACTGCGGTCTACCTGCTCGATGAAGGCGAGTACCCTCCGAGTGGATTCGGGATCGTGGGTCCAGAAGGCGGGACCGTGTCTGTGGACGATCCGGGCGATCCTTTCTTCGGAGCTTCGGTGGAGATCCCTGCTGGGGCGCTGGACGAGGTGACCATTATCATCATCCGTCCAGGTGGCGGCGCTCCAGAGATCAGAGGATTTGTGCCCGTTGGGCCAATCTACGAGATTCTTCCGCCACAAATAGAGTTCAACCTGCCTGTGACTCTTGTACTGCCCTACGTCGAAGGAGCGATTCCTGAGTGGGCGACTGAGGAAGATATTGGAGTGTACGCAGCAGATCATGGCGCCGTCGGGTGGACACGGATTGAAGGTTCTGTGCTATTCGATGAGAACAAGATAGTAGTTCAAGCACCTAGCTTTTCATATTTCGTGACAGGTGTCTCTAGTATAGGATATTTGTGCGCGTACTCGCCTACTGAGGTCGATTATGATGGGTGTTTATTACCTAATGACCCTAGCCAGCAATACCCATGGTCAATTTCCCCGGACAGTAGCAGTAGCGTTGAGCCTTACACCGACAACTGCCAACTGGTCATTCCGGTTCCTGATCTGCAGAGTCACTTCGGCTATCGGAGGTACGACTATGCATTTAGAAATGCAGAATCGTATTCGATGGAAGCTAGGGTGATGGTCGAAGACCCATATGCTCAAGGAACCTGGGTGAACGCGAGCTTTGGTGTAAGCGACGGTCGGAAGATCGCAAGTATTGCATTGTTTAACAATCCACTTACTGGTGGTTCGATGGCGGTCTCAACCTGTAATCATACGGGTTGCCACCCAATTGATGTTGATTGGTCTGTCTACCACGACTACCGTCTCGAGGTCTGGAAGATGGGCACGGCGAAGTTTTATGTAGACGGCGTGATGTTCCACGAAGTTGACTATAACCTCCTATGGAATTCCAACATTCCTCCGCACCTTTCAGTATTCGGCGGATCGGAGTCGGTGTCCTACTGGGATGGGGTCGCCTACAATGCGTGCAAGGCAGTATATACTTTCTTGGAGCCTGATGGCGATGGGCTTCCCAGCTCCATGGACAACTGTCCTTATGCATACAATCCAAGTCAGTCTGACAGCGACGGTGATGGGGTGGGGGATGCCTGTGAAAATCCTCCTGTGGTGACAATCATCAGTCCTGAGCACCTGTTTGTAACTGAAGATGATATTATCTCTGTATCAGTGATGGTTTATGATCCAGACAGTGATTTGGTCGGGGTAGAGGTGAACGGCGTTCCGGCGATGTTCCAGGAAGGTACTTACATTCTGGAAAACCAGCCGCTTGATTTCGGCGTCAACAGAATCGAAGCTGTAGCAGTAGACGCTGCCGGGAATATCGCGGCTGATCTAACGGCGGTCTACCTTCTCCAGGAAGATGAGTACCCGCCGAGCGGCTTTGGGATTGTTGGCCCCGAAGGTGGGACGGTGTCAGCGGACAGGCCTAACGATCCGTTCGCCGGGGCGTCGGTAGAGATACTTCCCGGTGCGGTTGACGTACCAATAGTAGTCGTTATACGTGCTGGCGTAGTTGCGCCGCCGATTGAAGGATTCGTTCCCGTTGGACCCATATACGAGTTGCTGCCGCCGGATGTGGAGTTCGCTGTTCCAGTGACCGTGACATTGCCGTATTACGAAGCCGCAGTTCCGGACTGGTCGCAGGAAGGTGATATCGGGGTCTACATGGTCGGGCAGGGGGAGACCGAGTGGAACAGGATCGGGAGCAGTGTGGATCTGTTGGGAGACAGGGTGTTTGCGGATGTAAACGGATTTTCTATTCTAACATCCGGTCTTTCTTTTGATCTCCTTCCTCCAGTTCCTGGTATTGATTACTGTTCCTCCCCTCCAACCGTTGTTAGTTACGACAGCTGCTATCTGCCTGACGACCAGAGTCAGCATTATATGTGGGAACTGGATCCTGGAAGTAATGGTGTGCCATACATAAGCAACTGCGTGCTTGTCCTGCCTGTTCCTGAAGAAATGGGATACATAGGATTCCGCCGGCATGATGATGGAATTGCCTCTGCGCATATGTACGAAATGGAAGCAAGACTGCGGATAGATGAGCGCCTGATGGGGGACTACCATCTGACAAATGCATCTTTTGGAATCAGCGACGGATTGAAAATGGCACACCTGTCCTTTTCGCACTATCCAGACGATACCAAGTTTGTTTCCGTCTGCCATTCGAATAATATATGTTACCCTACGTTGGTCGACTGGAGTGAATTGCATAATTACCGGATAGAGGTGATCAGATCGTTAAGAGCGAAATTCTACATCGATGACGATGTTGTGCACGAAGTTCCGTATGATGAGCTGAGAGATTCCAACATTCCACCACATCTCTCGTTATTCGGAGGCTCCGAGTCTGTATCGTATTGGCATGATATTTCGTACTCGATCTGTCCTCTTTCGGACATCGACGAAGACGGCCTTCCGGATCTGATTGACAACTGCCGAAGGGTATTCAATCCCGGCCAAGAGGATGGAGATTTCGACGGTTTTGGGGATGTCTGCGACAACTGTCCAGGAGTGGCAAATCCCGACCAGAAAGACATCGATCGCGATGGAGTAGGGAACAATTGCGATAACTGCCCGTTTATAGAGAATAGCAATCAGAGGGACAAAGATAGAGACAGCATAGGTGATGTCTGCGACAACTGCATAGTGTCGCCCAATCCCGATCAAACCGACACCGACAATGATGGTGTTGGAGACGCTTGCGACATATGCCCATACCCTTCGTATTGTGATGACGGTAATCTCTGCACTGATGACGACTGCATAGAGCCAAATATTGGTTGCGTTCATGTCGCCATAACAGGCATGATATGCGACGATGGTAGTGTTTGTACGTTCAGTGATCAATGCACAGTTGAAGGCGTGTGTTCTGGCACGTCCCTAGATTGTGACGATGAAAACCCGTGTACAACTGACTGGTGCGATTCTGAAAATGGTTGCGATCATAGCGATGCCGATGGCGATCCCTGTGACGATGGCAATGTTTGTACGGAAAATGATGTCTGTTTGCAGGGAAGATGCAGAGGGACTGATTCAGGAGCATGCGGTCCGCTTCCGGATGACCCCCAGGATGTCGCATCAGAGATGGATCCGAACGTTTCAAGCGATATAGCTAGTGACACGGACTTTTTATATACGGGGACAGATCCGATCCAGACCGGTGTATCCCCTGAGACTATTGAGCCCGGACGAGTGGCCATCATTCGGGGAGTAGTTGAGGAATTGGCGAGCGGTCAAGTTGTGCCACTTCCTGGTGTGACGATCAGTATTCTGGGTCATCCAGAATTCGGCCAGACGATGACAAGGGGTGATGGCGTTTTCGACTTGGCGGTAAATGGTGGTGGATTGATGAAGTTGGTATACGAGAAACAGGACTACATTCAAGTTCAAAGGAAGGTGAGGACTCCATGGCGAGACTATGTCTGGGCACCAGATGTTGTGATGATACCATATGATAGCAATCCGAATCCAATAACAATGAACTCTGCGGATTGGCAGAGGGCTTTTGGAACAGAAACAATTGATCCGGTAGATGGCAATAGGCAAGCGACCATTCTTTTTCCTCCTGGTACAAGCGCTACGATATATTACCCTGATGGAAGTACTACCCAACCTTCGCTGCTGACCATTCGTGCGACAGAGTACACCGTGGGTGATAGTGGACCAGAGGCGATGCCGGCAAAGTTACCACCAACGTCGGCATACACGTATGCAGTAGAATTGAGCGCAGATGAGGTTGGGGCTTTATCAAGAGTGGAATTTCCACAGCCTGTCTTCATGTATATAGAAAATTTTATTGGATTTCCAGTTGGAACTGCAGTACCGACAGGCTATTATGACCGGCAGCAAGGAAACTGGATTGCTTCCGAAAATGGTAGAGTGATCGAGATACTAGAGTTTGAGGAAATAGGTGGAGTACAATATGCTCGTCTTGATACTACCGGGGATGGTGTTATAGACAACGGTGTGGCTCTGCCAATACCGATATCCAATGAAGAGAGGCAACAAATTGCAGAGATCTATCAGCTAGAGGATTCTCTCTGGAGAGTACAAATAGATCATCTGACTCCCTGGGATTGCAACTGGCCCTATGGTCCGCCGGAAGATGCAAAAAAGCCCAGTGAACCGCCCCCTGAGAACCCTCAGCCAGATGAGGAATTTTGTCAAGAAGGAGGCTCAATAATCGAGTGCCAAAATCAGATCCTTGGCGAGCGATTGCCAATTATCGGTACTCCATATACACTCAACTACCGAAGCTACAGAGTGCCAGGCAACAAGACAGCCAATGTATTGAATATTCCCCTAAGAGGAGATAGCATTCCAGCAAGTTTAGAAGGAATTCGAGTCGTGGTTGAGGTGGCGGGACGTAGATTCCATTGGAGTTACGGAACACAGCAGATGAACAAGAAATTTATCTGGGATGGAAAGGATGTATATGGCCGCACTATCCAAGGAGTGCAACCGGTGAAGGTGAGTATTGGATATGTCTATCAGCCAGTATACTATCCGGTGAGTAGTGATTTGGAGCGAAGTTTCGCGCGAGTGCGTGGAAAGTCCGGCAGCGATACGGATTTCACTACAGATGCACGAGAGACTATTGTTATTTGGACTAGTTGGAATGGCGAAGTCGGTAGTAGTTGGAAAATCAATGTTCAAGACCTTGGGGGATGGAGCATTAGTAATTATCACAATCTTGATATTAATGGCGGTGTTCTTCACTATGGCGACGGTAGACGCCGAGATGTAAGCAACTTCATGTCTATTAAGACGGAGTTCAAGAATAACATATGCAATCCTACTGATTTAGAGATAGGACCGGATGGTAGCATGTATATTTCTGTTCGTCAGGGCTCTAATAGTAAAATTTTACATGTTGGAACTGATGGATCTATATCTACTATAGTTGGTCCTGGTACATGCTGCGATGATCTTTGCCAGGCATCAGAAGCAAGATTACTTCCATGGGGCATTGCGCTTGGGCCTGATGGAAGTATCTATATTGCAGATAACTGTATATTAACTCCGCGGATTAGACGCTATGATCCGAATGACAATGTTGTAACTACGGTAGTCGATAGCAACTCAGGATTAGTGTATCCAGAAGATGTTGCTTTGGATTCCGACGGAACTATGTACATAGCAGATGAAACAGGGATCATCCGTGTAGGCTTGGATGGAACTGTTACCACAATAGAGGGAGGGGGAAATGATTATGACTGTAAGTTTGTGGGTGGCTGCCTCGCTATAGATGCAGATATAGGTTATATCAGAGGATTGAGTGTTGATGATTATGGCAGTATCTATTTCACCAGTAGGTATTTTGATCTTATTTGGAGAGTTGGTCCAGACGGAATGCTATCAGTTGTGGCTGGTGGCGGTTCTTCAGGTCTCCCAGAGTTTGGAGATGGTGGATTGGCAACTGATGCTCATGTGCCATTGCCTGGTAAAGTACATGTTGCACCAGATGGAAGCCTTTTTATTTCACATCCAGATATTCTGTACGTTGGCATACGTCGAATTACCACAGATGGAATAATCAATAGAGTAGCAAGTGGCGGAGAAATAATAGATATTGACTTTCGTGGAAATGCTTTGCAAGTTAGACTAAATACTACGAATGGTATTGATTTAGGTGCTGATGGTAGACTATATTTTACAGAGAGGAGAAGTGTATATCCTTGTGTAGTCCGTTCTGTTGATATAGGACTTACGTCCATGTCTACTGGATTTGGGGGAATTTCAATTCCCTCGGAAGATGGATCAGTTGTATTTGTTTTCGATATGGATGGACGTCATATTAAAACAAATAACAGCTTAACAGGTGCAATTTTGTTTGAGTTTAGGCAAAATGAAAATGGGACCTTGAGTACTTTAAAAGAAATTATTGAACAAGATGACCAAGGCAATCCTGTTGCATTCAATGAAACATTAATTGAGCGTGATGGTGAAGGAAATCCGGTAGCCATAGTAAGCCCAAATGAACAAAGAACTAGTATGACTTTGGATAATAACGGATACATAAGAGAGATCTCCAATCCGGCTATTGAAAAACATAGATTCTTTTATACTAATGAAGGATTGTTAAGGTTATCGATTGATCCAGAGGGAAATAACAGCAGTTATGACTATTCCAGTCTGGGAAGATTGGAAAAACAAATGGATGCTGCTGGAGGTTATAAGATACTGTCAAGAACTACAAGCAGGAAGTCATACGATGTAAACTTAACTACAGCCATGGGGAGAGTGAAAAGTTACTTAATGGAAAGGCTTGATAATGGAACAAAGTATATGGTTAATACTTTTAGCAGTGGTATCTCTAATGAATCATGGGTAGGAATGAGTGGTTTTCGGATGACAGAGTTCGCGGATGGTACTGTTATTTCAAATAGCAAGGGCCCAGATCCTCGTTGGGGAATGAAGGTACCGCTGGATAAGAGAATAGGAGTTAGTACTCCAGGGGGTCTGATAATGATTCAGGACACCGAGCGAACGGCGGTTCTGACTGATCCTGGTGATCCGATGAGCCTCAAAAGCCTAACAGAAACAATTGATATTAACGGCCGTGTTTTCACTACAACTTATGATGCGGAAAACCGAATACAGACAACTGAATCCCCCGAATGCAGGAATCTATCTCCTGAATGTAGATTTACTACAACTCAATTTGATGCACAGGGTCGCGTGGTCAATTACCGGGTATCCGGACTGGAGCCGGTGTCGTTCACCTACGACGCCAGTGGCCGTATCGATACAATGACCGATGGGACGGGCGCCAACACCAGACTATACCAGCTTACCTACGATATAGACGGATACGTGGAAACAATCACCGATCCGATGATGCGAATTGTGGAGTTCGAATACGACTTGGCTGGTAGGGTAACCCTCCAAGTGCTTCCAGACCTCCGGGAGATCAATTATACTTACGACGGTAACGGAAACGTAACCTCGGTAGAACCTCCGGGCCGTCCATTGCACGTATTCTCCTACACCGCGCTCGACCAGCAGGAGGACTACATCCCGCCTGATGTGGGAGCTGGCGTCAACCTGACACACTATGAATACAATCTGGACGGCCAACTCGAATTGGTAACAAGGCCAGACAGTCAGACCATTGATCTGGAATACTACCCCGACGGACGTCTTTACACAGTCCAGATCCCTCGCGGAACGATTCAGATTGCCTACGAACCTATTACGGGACTACTTGAGTCGATCACGGCCCCAGGCGAAAACGTGGTATCTTACGCATGGGACGGCATGTTGCTGACCGGTACCACGTGGACGGGAGAGGTGAACGGAGACGTGGAGCGAACCTACAACAATGATTTCAGGCTGGATACCCTGACGGTCAATGGCACGAATGTAATAACATTCGGCTACGACGACGACGGATTGTTGATTCGGTCCGGTGATCTCAACATTACCCGCCATCCAGACCAAGGCCTAGTAACTGACACAACCCTGGGCCAGGTCACCACCCACCGAACACACAACGGGTTCGGAGAGTTGGGAACCTACCAGGCCGCTTTCGACGGCACAATACTTTTCGAGACAATATTCGAGCGTGACGCGCTGGGCCGTATCACCCGGAAAACCGAGATCATCGACGAGGTGACCACGGTCTACGACTACGTCTACGATCCTGCCAGCCGGCTGGAAGAGGTATGGCGGGATGTCGTCAAGGTCTCAGAATACGACTACGATGACAACTCGAACCGTACTGCATACACCGACGAATTCGGCGTGGTTACTGCTGGCACCTACGACAACCAGGACCGGATTGAGAGCTACGGCAACGCCATCTACACGTTCACGGAAAACGGCGAGCTTTCCACGAAAACGGTCGGAGGTCAGACCACGACGTACGTGTACGACGTTATTGGAAATCTGACTAACGTAACGTCAACTGATAGCACTGAGATACAATACATCATCGATGGTCGCAACCGCAGGATCGGCAAAGAGGTAATTGATGCCGACGGTACGCTAATAGAGAAGAAGGGATGGCTTTACATCAATCAGATTAGCCCTACTGCTGAGTTGGACGAAGAGGGAAATATCGTCAGTTTGTTCGTCTACGGCAGCAGATCCAACGTTCCTGAATACATGGTGCGATATGGTCAGATCTACCGGATAATAAGCGACCACCTCGGAAGCCCAAGAATGGTTATTGACTCATCTGGGGATGTGGTTCAGAGAATTGATTACAATGAGTTTGGTTCTGTTATAAACTGCAAGGATTCACTTGGAAACGATTGTGAAGATGACAATTGGTTCCAGCCTTTCGGGTTTGCTGGCGGGTTGTATGATCCCAAGACAGGCTTGGTGCGGTTCGGAGCTAGGGATTATAACCCATATGCGGGAAGATGGACGACGAAGGATCCAATTGGTATTTGGTATAGCAGAACCAATCTATATGGCTACACACAGAACGATCCTATCAACTGGCTAGATCCCATTGGACTGTTCCGAATCACAAAACGATTTAAAAAGAAGTATCACAATGCGGCTAAGAGAATAAGGGATCTGAGAAAGAGGATTACTGAAAGGCAAATAGAGGCATTTATTAAATGGTCTGGTGCAACCAGGAAGGAGGTTTTAGAAGCTCTGGAGGAAGGGAAAGGTCCTGTTGTTGGTTTCGGTGAATGTTCTGGGTTTGCTGAATATGATATGGGAAAAATAAAGATCGATCCTGATTTCCTTTTTGATTATGAAATCAGCAATTTCGGTCATGCTATATCTGAGGAAATATTCGACAGGATTTTCGAGCATGAGCTTACACATTTCTATGATTCTCTAGATGCCATTGACACTCCGGGTGAAGAAGGGTGGGGATATGAGTGGGATGTATATGGGCCAGAAGGCTATCTGTAATAACAAAATGCACATTCCTGCAATATTATGCCTGTTTTTTACGGCTTTTGCGTCTATATCGACGAATTGTCAAGTGGTTTCAGAAGATGAAGAGACCAAGTGTACCAAATGCAGATCTAAATTGGAGCTTTTTCTCTATATGTTGGATCAAGAGAATATATGCTGCATTGGAATGCCGTGCTATATGGTGGCTCTCTTGTGCAATTTTGGAGATGTGCCAATAAATCTGAGACCAATAATGATACCGCAAGATTATTACATTAGACTCCATGTATTCAATCAAAACGGGGATAAGTTGAAATTCGTAGGTCCAGAAATTCGGGTGAGACTTCATCCCAAAAAAGAACTAGGAAAAGGAGAGTGCTTTATTGATGAAATCAATGTGGCCAAATACTTCGACATAGATACGCTTGGAAGATATAGAATATACGCTGAATATTTTGATGATTTGTGGAACCGAAAGCAAAGTACGATCAATCTTGAAAGCAACGAAATTAGCATTAATGTAAAAAATAAGAGTTGTGATTCAAATAACTCAAGTCCGATAATTGTCATACATGAATACATTGATCCCGAAAAGCGAGGTAGGGCAATGAAAATCAAGGTGATTCAAATCAAGGGCTTTGGTGAGATGCCAGTAGCTGTAGTATCGGTGGACACCATGCTTGAATGATTCATGGATCATGGGACGAAGACGACGATCACCACTTCCAGCAAGCGCAAAGAAGGTTCGGGGCCGCGTCGAGTATTGGGCAAGAATAACAAATCGAACCTATCGCGGCGGCACCCGGAACTCGGCCCACAGCGGGTAGTGATCGGAGATCCTGTACGAAAGAGACCTGCTGGATAGCCCGAGGGAGGACATCGCCACGTCCTTGAAGTCGAAGTAGCCAGCCTGGGTGTGCTCCAGGGAAAGCGCCGGCCGTTTGCCGTCTGATTCAGCGAAACAAGCGATCTGATCGTAGTACTTGTCAAGATCGCCTTCCTTTGCGAACACCGTCCTGGGGACATCGCGCAATCCTTCAGGAACCGTCAGGCCTGTGGACGTGAAAGCTTCGAAGAGATCTGATCCGGCGCGGTCGATGTTGAAGTCGCCGAGCGTGATGAGGTTCTGTCCCCACGAGTGGGTACGTCGCGCCCAGTCGGACAGCCAGTTCGCAATGCCAGCAAGCTCGGGAACTCGGGAACACTGTCGGTCTTCGAATCGCCGGTATTCGTTCAGGCAACCAAGTCATCGTACCGCCACGCATCGTGGATCGGCCCGTCTGGCAAGGAGGCGACGAGGGTCGCAACGGAGCGACCTTTTTGGTCGTGAGTATCGGCCCGATGGAAGCCGACGCAGTCCAGACGGGCCTAGGCGCGATGCTCCCAAGAAACTCCCACTCCCCCCGCCCGTGAACGCGCCCGCGCCCGAGCCCGCACCCGGCTCTTCTCCATCCCCATCCTTCCCATCCCCACATCTCCATCTTCTTCTCGCCCTCCGGCCGCCCATAGGCTATGATCCTCCCATCATGGTCTGGCCCTGGCCTATCACTGTCCTTTTCATCCTGATCGCCTCGGTCGTCCTCGGAATCCCGCTGCTGATGTGGCTCTTCGGCAGCAAGAAAAAGACGGTTGCGGCGGGCCCGAGCTGCCACGGAACCGCCCGGCTGGGGGACCTCGAGGACGCCAAAAAGGCCGGCAACCTGAAAGGGGAGGGCGGCCTGGGCCTCGGATACATCCACGAGAAGAAGGTCCTCAATGGATTCGAGGAGGCGTTAGAACCCGCCGGAAAGGGTTTCAAGGGCGGCTTCAAGGCGTTGTTCCGAGTGCACGACCAGCACGTGCTCACCGCCGCGCCCACCGGGGCGGGGAAGGGGATCGGCTGCGTGATTCCCAACCTGCTCAGGTACCCCGGATCCGCCGTCGTCCTGGACCTGAAGGGCGAGGCTTTTTCCGTCTGCGGCCGCCGCCGGCGAGAGCTGGGCCAGGCGGTCCACGTGATCGATCCGTTCGGAATTACCTCGGGGTCCGGAAGCTCGGTCAACTGGATCGACTGGATCGACCTGGACGATCCCGAGGTTGTTTCCGAGGCGGCCAGCCTTGCCGACACCCTGGTTGTTCGGTCGGGCAGGGGAGACACCTACCGGGACGACGCGGCCTCGATCCCGCTCCAGGGCCTGATAGGGCCGGAGGTCCATTTACGCTGCAAAGTGGCTGCATAATGAAGCCATTTTGAATCCACCACCCTGCCTGAACTGGAGAGCGAATCGCCTCAAGTGCGCCCCCGCGGCCCCTTTCCCATCCCACGACCAACCCTCGTCGGTAGCCCCACTCACCGTCCAACATCAGTTAAGGTACTCGCCCTAACCCCAACCCTCACAGCAAAAACCACAGGGAGATGGGGGGATGAGGATGGAGATACGGGAGATGCCGATGCGCCCGATTTTGATCCTCCCAGCCCTCCCATCCTCTCCCATCCCCTCCTATCCCCTCCTATCCCCATATCCCCTTTCTTCTTTTCCCTCGCCCGACAGCCCGGCCTCTTACCCTCACAGCAAAAACCATTGGAGATGGGGGGATGAGGATGGAGATACGGGAGATGCCGATGCGCCCGATTTTGAAGTCCCACCCGCTCCTCCAAGCCCTCCCATCCCATCCCCACCATCCCCTCCGCATCCCCACATCCCCTTTCTCCGAATGGGTTTTGGATTAGTGGCGCTGTCCTCAGCCCGCCGCCGGGCTAAGATGTCCAGCGACCAGCCGTCATGCTTGAGAAGCTCCAGGCGATGGGATACGATCCACCCCGTTCTCGACGATGACCACGCGGTCAAGGAGAGGAAGCGGATGAAGCTGGCGTACAACCTGACGGTGCTGATCCTGGCGGTGGGGCTGTTCCTTCCCACGGCCCGGGCCGGTGACCAGCGGCCCATCGTGGCGGTGTTCGACATCCAGACCAAACGGGTCAAGCTCACGAAAAGCCAGCAGGGAATTCTGACCGATGTGATGCACCCCGGGAGTGGAACCATGGTTAGATGGACTCACTGTCATGTCTGAAGAACCAAAAACAACACTTCACATCCGCCAGGATGCGCCCGTTGACGGGCAATACCCCATCCGCCTCACGTTGAGGCGTCCCGGCCAGCCGGACCTCGAAGCCGGGGCTACGATCTCATTCGCTCTTACCTCGGATGAGCAGCAAGACCTTTGCTGGTACATGGAAGACTACCTCCAGCGGGCCGAGTCCGTCGAAAA
>SDBT01007891.1_pt1 | contig 17464 bp, 34 predicted proteins | sample 2277101 | NCBI WGS metagenome assembly SDBT01 (sample SAMN10404973, study PRJNA504765) | marine sediment metagenome | isolation source: marine sediment core GS10_PC15, 103 cmbsf | place: Arctic Ocean: Southern Knipovich Ridge | collected 2010 | reverse complement strand
GCTTTATCTTCTCCCACTAATCTAAATTCATCTAAGGACGCGTTCCCCACAAAGAATATATCACTCAGACCTGTAAGGTGCCTTTTATCCCGACACAGTACGCCGGATACCCGCTTACCTGGAACCGGCCTGATAATAGCACACATGGTCCCGGTGCAGGGATTCACAGGACAGGGGCAAGTCTGACGGGCGAAGAACCGTATTCCGCATTTATTACATTCTCGTTCAACTCTCATCGAACACATCTCCATTTTCTGCACATTTCTTATCTTCGTAGGGAGCAGCGAGCCGTCTATATAGTTCTTGCTGAACACAGGCGAGTACGCCCATTGCTTCATTGATCGTCTGGTAGCAGAGATTTTGGTGTATTTCTGCACTGACAATACAGCTTAGAACGTAATTCATCAGCCCTACATTTTGTGCATGATCTATCGGGGCTTCCAGAATAATTTCACGAAGTTGCTCTACAAGGGCATCGACTTTCGCTCTTAGCTCGGCTTTAATGTACGGCATCGTTTTCTCCTAAAGGCTCCCGGCGGGGTTCGAACCCACACTTGTATGGATTTTTTGTCTCCATTGCCTCTACCCTTGGGCTACGGGAGCCGATTGCAACTATGCAACCAAAGTGGGCCTTCCCTTGCCCCTGATCTTGACGCCGTTCTCCACGAGAGTACGACGGATCACAGGGATCGAGATATCGAAGTCATTGGACAGTTCATCAAAGCCAATGCCCTTCTTGTACTTGGCCACGATTGACCTTACCGTGTTCGCTGCCACTACCATTTTCGGACGACTCATCTTTTGTTCCTTTCAGTTAGAACTTCTATTCACAGTATACAATACAATCCTCGATCTGTCAAGTGGGCAATTCAAAAAGTTCCAAATTTTTTGTAGTATTCCGCTAAGTGGTAATTAGCAGCATGCAAACATTTCGCAGCCTTGGATTGTCCCAGTACCCGCATAACAATTGTTAGTTCGCCAATAAGACAGAATAGACTACGTGGATCATTAGACAAAATACACCGGCTGATTAACTCACGGGCAGCAGTTGTCAATTTAACAAATAATTCTCTATCTTCGTCTGGGGGTACACACGCCAGTGCAGACGCTGCTAACCTCTTCGATGCATCGTGATAGTCTTCCAGAAATTGTAGAGTGTTAGACGGCATTGTGATCCCCCGGCAACCGTGATTGATCGCCGTGCTTTTCTTCTAAGTTCTGTATCTGATCTTCCTCACGTCTGGCATCGTGTTCCAGGTCGGTATCCAGGCGGGGAACCCAAACTAGCGGAACCCCATTTAGAGTTTCCTGCGGTCGGCAAAGACGTAGTAATAAAGCATCACAATAATCACACACAATTACGCCGCCGATAATGTTCTCATTACCGGGAACGCCGCCCTTTGCACCGAGACAGAATTCGCACTTGTCCCTCATTTCTTCTCCGCTTCCCAACGGCGGATATCCCGCTTCGCCCACTGAACTACTACGTGATCATACTCACGAGCCTGTTTTATAATAGCCCGTAGCCGAGTTATTCTCGTACTCTTGAAACTAAGTTGAGTAGAGAGTTCGTCGATCTCAAGTTCGTAACACATTGCGGTACGCATAAACCCATAGTATTTTCCGGCCCATCTATGAGCGGGGGTACTCCCACACTTGAATAAATACCCTTGGAAATGCTCGGCATTAAGGTGTTTACTACTCTTATCGCTATGACACCAGGGGCATTTATTCATCTCAGCCTCATAGTGAACTGAACCTGAACCTGGAGGACACCGTGATCGTGGTGCAGGAATGCCGAGTAGCACCCGCCGTTACCATCAGAATCCCCCCGACAAGATTGCAATTGTTCGATAAAGGACTGCAATGCATCACGGTCCTTCACACCTACAATCTCCGAAGGATTTTCCGTCAGGGCTTCGGGTTCCCGATCAGCGGGTAGCTTCAAAGCCTCCCGCTTACGCTTCGGCTCCGAACCCTGTTTAAACGCAAACTTATGGCTGCACTTACAAGTCGCCAACCGTGGGCCAACTGATGCGTTACATTTCGGACAGGTTTTTTTGCCTCTAGGCATCATTCACCTATTTCTTGTTACTACCAGGACACCGAAAACCCAACGAGTTCCCAACCTTAGTTGTGGTCCGTATGTAATCCCGGATTCGTGCCGCCAATCTCTCTTTTCGTTTCTTGTATTTCATTCCATCCTCTACCAGTAGTATACAATATAATTCGCCACTTGTCAAATGAAAAATTATTTTTTCTTTTCGGTACGGATCAGTTTCTCTGCTTGTTTGACAACTCTTACTGCCATGTCCCTGAGAGCACGTAGGTTTTTCAATTCATCAGCAACAGCAACAGGCACAAGGTATAACCGCAAATTGATATAAACAGCCGTATGTTTCAGTTTCATGTTACCACCTTCGGCACTCGCCGTAGTTTATGCAGCCTACACCGTGGACACGGTATGCCAGTTATCGTGGGCCTGTTGGCCCGATAGCCGGGCCTTGGCCGGGCTTCAATTACGGCCATGCCTTTCCAACCACATTTTCTACAGATTGCTTTGATTCTCATTGTTTCATTCACCTAATTTCAAACCACGGACTTCGCGTTCCGCGAGAATCGCGGCCGTCAACTTCGCCCATAGCATATCGAATTTCTTGCTGAATATCAAGCCCCGTACTTCCTCGCTATGAAGTTGGGTACTCAAATCCTCAGCCGCTCTTAATAGTAGTAGTTTATCATTCATTTCGTCAATCCCGATCTATGCCTGTCGGTCATGGACCGCAGCCAACGGGTTTCCCGTCTTAACAGCCGCCGCAATAGTCGTTTAAACCGTCGCATCATCATATCTCCGCATGAAGTATACGATATCAATCCAGTCTATAACGGAATAAAAACCGCCAGAAAATATACCAGAACATCCGACGCTCTTGATGCTGAAGCTGATCGTCACTGAAATGTATGCCTTCCATAGCAAACGAGCCTGCCGACATACGCACGACCATTTTCGCATTTCGCCTAGCGAAATCGATCCGTTTGGATATCCACGGTATACGCATCACTTCCCTACTCGCTTGTCAATGTCCTCGACTGTGTAGAGTTCATCAAAGTAGACCAGATCAAGGTCACCGGCAACAGGGGCATCGGCGATAAGCATGTATCTCATTCCGCCGTAAACCACAATTGCCCGAACCCGATGCCCTTTACCGATCAGCTTATCGAGATACGCATCCCGCTTGGCTTCGCTGATGAAGTATGGATATTTTGGCGGTAACATTATGATCCCAATCCAGCAGCACGAAACATATCATAGAGTTTATCGGCAGCAGATGGGGGTTGACGATCACGCATGAATCTTGCCCACTGTACTGTATCGGGCCTGTTTTCCCGTTCCGCTTTCCTCAGCAACGTATCGTAGATTTTGTATAGCGAAGGTTTCATTTACTAGCCTCAGTCTGTTGGAATAAGATACTGATACGGCTACATATTTACCCCGGTAGCTTCGGAGCTAAGTATTCTAACGTCGCCTTTGTTTGGACTTCTGCTCCCGCAGCATGGCATGGCATTCTCAACGACAGACTTGGCGAGAATACCAGTTTCCATCGTCTTTCCACCGCCCACGGTTTACGCCCGGCCCGGCATGGAATTGTCCATGCATCAGTGTGTCTATCCACACCGCGTACCAGCATCTTATTCAGTTATCAAAGACGACGGGTGGGGTTCGAGTCCACGTTACCATTTTCTGCTGCCAGCCGTACAACAGAATACAGCAGAGTCTACCGCCGCCTGCTCAACAAGGAGAAGATTATAACTGGCGTGATCCCCGTTCATACCGCCGGTTCAGTAGGGGACAAGTATTTCAGTAAACTTGCCACAAGACATAGCTTGACAAGCTCCGGTTTCTAGACGGCACGTTCCCGTCCTTTTTGCACGCCAGTTTATTATTCGATTGTCAATTCAACTACCTATATTATACAATACAATCGGAAATCACGCAAGGGGGAATCTGAGATTTATTCCCTCGCCGTGCAAAGCCCGACATCGACTAAATGTGCTGCCATTCGCCCGTAGCTGCCTTGCAGTTTCCAGACCGATCCATCGTCGATCATCTCTTGAAACATATCAATAGTTTCGTCCTGGTCCATCTCGCCTTGCTCGTATGCCATGATCTTGTCGATGCTAATCATCATGTCCTCCGATCTATTCCGTTGCCCTCACAAATCGTTCCCGGTCGAATCGCGGGTTGTCGTGGGCGAACATATTCTCTAGTTCACTCACGATCTCCCGATACATTCTACAACGGGAATCATCTTTCTCGTATTGGATCAATTCGGGAATTGAAGGCGTTTGGCGTTTTGGTTCTCCCGGCCTTATTGCCTTGAGAACCGAGGCGATTGCTTCATAGTGCTTTCTGCTGAACATTTTAATCCTCTGTTGAACACCGAGAACATTGATTGTAGATCAAAGCATCATCGGCATTACCGCATTCCGAATCAGTTTCAAAAGCCTCACAACAACGGCAAATCCAAATGGCATACTCGCCATTGAACTTCTTTTTCGTAGCTTCCCGTAACTTAGTGTCGGTCATTGTTCTACCCTTATTCAAGCATGGTAAAAATCATCAACATTGTTACCACGTTTAAGAGCCTCATCAATCACCAATACCGATTCAGTGATGATATTGCCATCTTCATCGACTTCCAAGCCGGCATCGCGGGGATGATCGCCGAACTGACACTCAGCAAGAAGCATACCGTCGACTTCATACCACGGTATACTAAAAATGAATTCACGTTCGGCTTCCGATAACAGGCAGTAACTTGGCAGCACACGCAAATCTGCGGGGATCGCATTGCCGTATTGGTCTTTCATCGCACTACCTCAGCGGGGCAACGCCCCAGGCTAGGCTACACGCCGATAGGCAGTAACGTAAACCTGAAACTGGCCGACGCTACTCAGGCCGAAGCCGTGGTCCGGGTGTTCCCGGAGATACTTGACCAATTCTCGCCGAAACACATCGGCAGTCAAAGCCGGTTCGTTGTCTTTACCGAAGCCTGATGTACTGACGAACCATGTTTGTTCCGTTTCCTCCCATTTTTCCGATAACAGAAGATCGGTTGTGATAGGGAGCGGAAAGCCGCCTTCATTGTTCTCTAGGACACTCGGATCATCGAAAACAAACGGTTCAACTGTCCCCGCCGATCCCGGATGTTCTTCAAGATAGGCTTCCTCTAGCGTGTCAATTCGTTCGCGGTTCATTTTATTCTCCCATATTGGACCGCCATGCGGCCCGTAAAGCCCCGGCCCGGAGTTGAACCGGGCCAATGCTCCGAGCGGGACTAGGTTACTTTTGTGATGATCCCTCCCTTCAATGTTACGCGAGCGTACCATCTGTGCGGTTCGGGATAATGCGGGCCTTCGACCGATACTTCACCATCGGCAGGCTCATTACCGCCGAACGGTCCCGGCTGATAGACGTTCACGGCCCCGCCGTTCGCTACCGCTTCCTTCAATGCCTTTTTGGTTTTGAAATTCGTGTCACAGTACATTTTGTTCTCCCTGTTCTGTTTGTAGTATACGACACGAATCGGTCGAAAGCAACTACAAAGCAAGAAACGCATTGATAGCCGCAACAGAATATCCCTCAGCAAAGGCCCGTGTCTTGAATACCTGCGTTTGTGTAGGTTTCGGTCTACCGGGCATTGAAATAGGATTAGCACAGTCGCGGTGTAATCGCATCAATGCAAATCCTCGTTCTGGCCCGCCTACCAGCCGTTCAAAGTCATCTGTTGCTTCCTGTTCATCTTTCATCGTATTCTCCTGTCCATTGTGGGCCTGTTAAGGCCCGTTCATAGGGCCTGGATCGTCCCGTCAGATAGTACGCGAACCTCTATCCGTTCTTGGGTCTCAGCCTTAGCCTGTATCAACTCAGCACGCTTACGGTCCCGGTAGGTCTTATTGGCTGAATATCTAGCCTGACGGCCCTTGTGCGAAGCCTGATACCGCCTCTGAGTCCCGGCCCTTGCTTGCTTGCGTTGTTCCGGCGTTAGTCGTGGTCGGGGCATGTTGACTCTTGCAAGATTGCATCACGGCAAAGCCTGATAATATCATTGGCCAGCTTGCGTACATGTGCATCGTCTGGATAGACGGCAAGGAAGCCCGCTATCGCTTCGCAATCCAGCAAGGCAGCGATGTGCTCTTTTCGCGGTACGTGAGTTAAAGCTACCCGGCTGATACGTCGCCACCGTTTTTCGCGAAGCTGTTCGCCAATCTTATCGTGTAGCGGTCCTTTGTTATCCACGGTTCATCCTCCAATCTATATCCAGTATACTATATAAGTCCGAGCTTGTCAAGGTAAGTATCTGTCTTTCTGTCTACCTTTCTGTCTATCTTTTTTTGGTTACAGACACTTTGGATTGGTCGTGTTTGAGCCAAATTGGTCGTGTTCGTGGTCACGTTAAGTCCTTATGGCATAAGGAACTGGTCGTGTTCGTTTCAAACGTGACCAATTACAGGCCATTACTGCGTAACGACCTATGATAAAATTGGCCGCGATTGGTCAAGTTGCTCGTTCACTCCTATAGAGGATAGAAAGAGATAGACACTTTCAACACGCATTACTGTAACATACTTATATACATCTGTCATTATAAATAGAATAACAATATGTTTATCACCTAAATTCACATGGTCCTAAATCTCTTAGCAACATAAACTTCACGACCAATTTCTATATAAGAGTATAGAGAATAAGGGTTTCTAATTGGTCGTGTTTCAATCCAAACGTGACCATTCCCTCCATCTTACGCGAAACGTGACCAATGGGGCATATAAACAGGGCCGAGTCTTTGATAACCCGGCCCCATAGCGACACTTGTAATTGGTCGTGATTGCTTTTAGTCTTGCACGTAGTCCGGCGTCACTTCGGCCCGGAGTAGTTCAAAGCCGATGTACGAGGCGTGCTCTAGGCTTATCGGGTCAAGGTCGTTGCAATACTCGACAATGAATGCCAGCAGATGCTTCCTGACGGCATTTGCCGAGCCTTGGAACGACACGATAGGCTCGCCTGCGTCGGTGTTCAGGTCTGCCCGCACCGATACTCGCTCGCCAGCGTACTGCTTATGCTTCTCTGTTCGTACGATCCGATGGATCACCACGTGTACACCGCTATCGTCCATCGTGCATTCCACGTCGTCTACTTCTTTCAGTTCCCATATCATTGTGATCTCCTTAGCCTAGGCAGCACAAGGCCGCTAGTGTGAGCCAAAACAAACGTGTTAGTTCAGTTAGAGACATAGCAAGGCAAACAGGATTACTCCTGTTCCGATTCCGATAAGATAGTATGTGTAGGCCATTGTCGATTACCTTAGATACAGAGCTTGACCGCGAACAATGATATAGTGACTTGCCACGTTACTGATGCAACAAGCGTATATCCGATACAATCGACCGCGATATTCGATTTTGTATCGTGTTGTAAGCTTTCGTCCGTATCCTGTTGCGGTCTGTTGCAAGCCTTGTTTATGCCACCACAGGGGGCAATCTATTCTATCCCCTGTTGTATCAGCGTAGGTTACTGTGTTATTGCAGCAAGTTGTCATGGTGTTACCTCGAATGAAGTATAAGGCACGATAGACTGCAAAGCAAGTCAATTCCCGATTTTCTTTCGCAGGCAATGTCTCTATATGATACAGGCTTGTGGGTTGTAGGGCTTGCGTGTGCTATGAGGATAAGGCGAGTCAGTTAGGATATGCAGCTTGTACGTTCTGTGCGGTATGGGTAGGGCCGGTTCCACCTTTGGCTTTGCGTCAAGGGACTCATAGACCTTTGATTGTCAGAAGAAAATACCCTATTTTTCTAACTTCACTGTTCAGGTAACAAGTCCCGTGTGTTTACCTACTAATCTGTTACCATTCGGTCCTAAATTAGTAGTTGAGAATATACCCTGAAGTTGGGATTTTCTGTTTGACAAGGGACTCTGGATCGGGTATAATGGTATGTGGAGAGTGGCATGGCCCGTAAGAGATCAGGGTTTACGAATACAGACTTCGAAGGTAGATATTTCTATCTTTGCTGTCTGCATGAACTTGGAATAGACCCATTCGCTAGAGAGATTTACTTGACCAGTGAGCCAGGGGTCGGGGTTGAGGAAAACGATACGATAGGTGAACCGGGTGTCGAGCACGTAATGGCGTCCCGGTTCATCAAGAATCTTCGCAAACTAGAACTGGATTCTTCGGACTCAATCTTAATTCATATGAAAACCTGTGGCGGCGAGTGGGTAGAAGGCATGGCGATTTATGATACTATCGCGGCCTGTCCATGTCATGTGACGATTCTGAACTATACTCATGCACGATCCATGTCGAGCCTGATCTTCCAGGCGGCGGATTTGCGTGTGATGATGCCGCACTCCGAATTCATGTTCCATCATGGCGAGTATGCGGATCATGGCGAAGTTGTAACCGTTATGGCCAATATGGAACATTATAAGCGTAGCTTCGATATAATGTGCGATATCTACGTTGACGTGATGCAGAATACGCCGGGTAGTAAATGGGTAAAGTTAAATGCTGATCGCGGTCGTATTCGACGCTGGCTTGATGAGCAGATGGAAAAGAAGAATAATGTGTTCCTCTCGGCTGAGGAAGCTGTGGAGAATGGCTTCGCCGATAAAGTGTTCGACGGCTGGAAAGGGTTGAAATGATCGACCTCCTGGCAGGCGGCTTCGAATTGATAGCCCTTCATGCCGTTGGCCGCAAGAGACGACATGGGTTCCTACTGAATATAGTGGGAAACTCGATATGGATTTATATTGCATTTGCTACTGAGCTTTACGGATTGCTGCTGGTTACGATACCGGCTCTGTTCCTTAATGCAAGGAATTATTTACGATGGCGATAATCCGTAGGACATTCGCGTTGCCGATCCTTATTGCCTGCATACTCCTGAGTGGTGTAGTTGCAGTCAGTGTATCTTCGCAACTGCAACCCGGCCCTTACGACGGCGTGCTCCTGGTCGAGACAGCAATGGGTTCAGGATCGTGCTTCGTTGTCGCTCGACGGGGCGATTGGTGGTATGCGATCACGGCGAACCATGTGGTAACACCGAGTGACTCACTGATGGTCGATGGCTTCTCCGCTGAGATCGTGCGGGCAGATGCCGAGGCAGACGTGGCCCTGATACGGTTTAAGAGTCCCGGTCAGTATAGAGTATATTCCTTCGCTAAGGCTGAACTCGGTAGACCCTGTACTACGGTAGGTTGGAGTGAAGGAAGCAAATTAGTCTATAAAGGAAACGTCGTATCTGTAAATTTAAAGGGTTTCATCGCAGCGAACGGAGGAGTTGTACCCGGTTGTTCAGGTGGACCGCTTCTGAATGAAAATGGCGAAGTAATCGGGATCACGGTACAGGTATCCGTTTATTACTCCCAAATTTGGGATAATACGGCCCTTCACGTACCATCGAGATTCGCTAAAGCCTTGGTAATAACGATAGGAGCAGAATAATGAATGGGCATCCAGTTCACGGGGAAAGTATAACAAACGGTGCTGCGAATGGCGGTATTGCTGTTACGCTATATTTAAGTGGTTCCACGACTACTCGGACGCTTGGGGCAAAGGAAGTATTGTATATTACAGATATACAGATCGTGTGTGAAGACACCTGTGATATGTGGCTCGTTGCTGACTCCAAAGCAGCCGGACGATACGTTGCACATGGTGCATTGGACGCTAAGGGCGGGATAGTTCATCACTTTAGCACGCCGTATACCTGTCCGAAGGGTAAGGGATTGGTATTTTATGGGGCTGCGGCCAATCTTAATACCTGTATTATAGAAGGTTTCATTATGGGGGCCTGATATGATGTCTGGTATTATAGGCAACGGCATTATAAGTAATAGATTCCTACGGTTTGAGACTGATAGTGGTACTGCTCTCGATCCAATCTTTGTAACTGGCGGATCGGCTGCGTTCGAATGGATCAGTCCTGATGGATCAATCTCTACGGGAGCAACTCCGAGTCCTTCACTAGATCAAGCCGGAAAGTATGTGGTGAAGTGTACCGACTGGTCAGATGTGACGGTTCTTGATTATTCAATCAGTCGTATAATTAGTTTGAGTAATTTGCATGTTCTAACATCGCTAACAGAGTTACTTTGTGCCGCTAATAAAATATCGGTGTTGGATGTATCGGCGTTGACTTCGTTAGAGAAACTCTTTTGTTACAGTAATAATATTTCGGAATTGAATGTGGTAATGTTGGCCTCGTTAATAGAACTATATTGCTATGATAATAATATCCCATCGTTGGATGTATCGACTCTAACGGTACTTATTGACTTCGTATGTCTTAATAATGGTATGGATGAAACAAATGTGGATAAGATTCTAGCCGATCTGGTTATAGCCGGTGTAATCAATGGAATAGTAAATATTGGCGGTACAAACGCTGCTCCTTCTGTTGCCGGTGATGCGAGTGCGGCGATTCTTGTAGGTCGGGGTTGGACAGTTACTACAAGTTAGGAATTTATTATGACAGAAATTGTGGGTGCGATAGAAGAAGTTCTCATAAAGAAGTCTGATGCATATCCCGATGATTGGTGTATAGTACATGATGGGGTAACATTGATAACCGTGGCCGAGCCGGGTGTAAATGTCTGGACCGGCGAAGATCGCACTATGCTTGTTGGCACAAAACGTGATCTCTGGAACGAGGTTCAACGATTGGAACTTGAAATACCACAGCGGTTTATGCACTATTTAGAATAATGGCAAAGCAACTTACAGATTATCTTCGGGCTATTGGACTTGAACTCCACGGTGCGGGTTACATAGATGCTACTGGTACGATCCGGCCCATCACGAATGACGAACAGCTTTCTAGGGAAGTCTGGAAGCGGGCCTTGGGTTGGGAGGAAAAGGTAGTAAATGATGATGGGAGCATAAATCTTCGGGTTCATGCACCCGATCCCAAAGCCCAGGAATTCATTTTTGAGCGACGAGAGGGTAAGTTCGTTACGCCCACAGAGGATAGACAGACGACATTGCTTGAGAGGATAACGGACCTTTCCAAGTCCAGAATAAACGATATCGCAGAGAGTATTGCGGGTGATAGAGACAATAACCAAACCGACCCTTAAGACCCCGTTCCCGGATGTTCCTCCGATTTGGACTTGTCCGAAAACTGGCATAAAAGTTCCCAAGAACCCCACAAAGAATATTCTGTGGCGGATGGAACTTTTGCAACGGGCGGAAAAAGATAAGGGTTTTCAATCGGAGTTTTATACCGCGTGTTCACAGAGTTTGCTCTTGTGGATTAATTCGATAGTTTGGACTTATCGCCTCTTTACAATTGGTCCCGATGGGAAGATGAGACAGTGCTCGATGCATGAAGCCCATGTGCCGTTTGTGACCTGGGAAATCCAGGATGAACATCTTTCGGAACTTGAGAAAGCCATTAATACGGGCCACGATCTTCTAACTGATAAATCCCGTGATATGGGGGCAACCTGGGATCATATTGTTACGATATATCATAAATGGCTTTTTGAGGGGGACCGTAGTTTTCTGGTGCTTTCCCGCAAAGAAGATTGCGTGGATTCGACAGGAAAAAAGGGATTGGGCAATCCGGCTGACCCCGGTACGTTATTCGGAAAGATTGATTATGTATCAATGTGGTTGCCGGAATGGATGATGCCGATTCATACTCGTACAACAATGCACTTAGTAAACTTAAATAATCGGTCACGAATCGACGGCGAATCGGCCAACGCTACAGCGGGTTCATCCGATAGACGAACCGCTATCTTGCTCGATGAGATGGCGAAGATGAGCGAAGGTGAGTCTATCAAGCGATCAACTCGTGACGTGACGGCCTGTAGATTGGCAAATTCAACCCCCAATGGACCGGGGACTGCCTTCTCCGCGTGGAGATTAGGCGGAAGCGTGCAGGTCTTTGTTCTTCCCTGGTGGGAGCATCCCGAAAAGGGCGTCGGTCGTTACTTTAGAGAAGATAAACTCACCGGAAAAGAAGAACTTCGATCCCCCTGGTACGCTGTGGAGGAATTGATTCGGACTCCGAAGGAAATGGCAATTGAAGTCAATATGGACCATATTGGTTCGGGCGAGAATTTCTTTGAGCTATCGACAATAGCAAAACATCGAAAATCGTTTGCATTCAAGCCGCCCGTCTCGACCGGATATCATACAGCGTTTAAACCGAATATCGCTATCAAGCAAATGCCCGGTATTATTCGCGGGAATCAATTGGATGCTATCGAGGCACGACATATACAGAACGGTCCGTGGACATTTTTCATGCATTTGATAGACGGCAGGCCCGATCAAACCCTGGATTATGTATTCGGCATTGATATTAGTAAGGGTATGGGGGCGTCTAATTCCGTTATTTCCGTGGGGTGTGTGCAGTTGCATAAGAAGGTCGCGGAGTGGGCGAATGCTAATTATAATCCATTTGATTTTGCAATGCTTGTTGCGGCGTCGGCTATCTGGTTCGGTGGATCGCAACGAGGGAACAGACCATTTATAATTTGGGAAGCTAACGGTGATCCTGGTATCTTTTTCGGTAAAAAACTCGTTAAAGAGTTACAATACCCCAGTTATTATCTGGATCGACATGCTGTGGGTAAAATTGGAACTTCGAGAGCGAAGAAATATGGATGGTGGAGCACAACCGAAAAGAAAGGGGATTTACTTAACGATTATCACCTAGCTTTGGATCACGGAACATTTATTAACCCGTCACAGATAGCTCTTAATGAAGCAGAAACCTATGTGTATCTCGGCAATAATCAAATTGGTCCGGCTTCTTTGCAGGAAGAAAGTGCGGCGGCTACGAAGACTCACGGTGATCGTGTGATCGCAGACGCTCTCTGTCATAAGGGAATGAGTGAGTCGCACGTATGTACGCACAAAGCATGGCAAGCACCGAGTGGAAGTTCCTTCGGTAAACGATACAATGATTGGCGGAAAAGACAGAAAGCTATCAAGGCCGGGCGAACATGGGATACTAGAGGACACCGAGGGTGAGTTAAATGAATTTAGCTGCCAAAACATTGCAGGAAGCAGCCCACAACGGATTCAAAAGACTTCGGAATTTCCGGGCCGCTCGAAAACTCTTTGTTAAAGCCTATGTGGGGCAGTATTATGATCGGGATCACGGCACTTTAGGGCAAGAGCCGCTGAATCTTGCGTTTACTGCTATTCGGGCTATAGTGCCTAATCTCGTTACCCGGAATCCTAAGATTATAGTTGGTTCGGACTATCTTATGTATCGTCCATATGGGAATCTGCTGGCCTTGGCCCTGAACTATATGTCCAAGAAGTTGGATTTACCCACGATTCTACAGCGGGGTATAGTGGACGCGATCTTTACAATAGGGATTTTCAAAGTTGGGCTAATGTCCTCTGATTCGTTGGTTTATTTCGGCGATGAAGGTGTTGATCCGGGCCAATTATATATTGATACAGTGGACTTTGACGATTTTACCTTTGATCCAGATACTAGACAATTGGACAAGGCATCTTTTAAGGGTAACAGAATACGAGTTGAACGGGAAGAGGTCTTAGAATCGGGTTTATACGATAACAGTATAATCGAAAGACTCCCATCTTCGGCGGATATGGTGTTAGATCATTATAAGAATGTGCGTAATCTATCAACCAGCCAATTAAATAGATATCAGATAGGTAAATTGCACGACTATATTGATTTAATAGAATTGCATCTGGAAGGTCCGAATGTATTGGTTACTGTACCGTTTAAGTTTCCCGCTGAAACATTCGCCCGCGAGAAAACGTTTATCGGGCCGGACGATGGGCCGTATACCTTCTTAACTCTGACCCCACCTGTACCTGATAATCCCCTGCCCGTACAGTTGGCGGGGGTTTGGCATGATCTTCATACGGTGGGTAATAGAATTGCTAAGAAGGCTCTGGATCAGGCCGAAGCACAGAAGGATGTTTTGATTTACGGTAGTAACTCTGCCGATGATGCCCAGGAAATTGTTGACGCGAAAAACCTGGAAGTAGTCAGGGCGGATGATCCTAATGGTGTGAAAATGCTATCGTTCGGGGGGCAGAATCCGAAAAATATGGAAATGACTGCTCAGTTATTGGCGTGGTTCGATCAGTTCAGCGGCAATACGAGTATGCTCGCCGGTACAAAGTTAGATACGAAAGTCGCCACCGTAGCCAATATTCTGAATCAGGGGGTTGCGACAGGTGTAACATATATGCGGGATGAGGTATACAAGACGACGCAGAAAATTATGCGGAAGGCTGCATGGTATTTGCACACTGACCCTATTATTAAACTACCGTTGATTCAACGGGAGAGTATCCCTGCTGAATACGATATTACTCCCGAAGAAATTCGAATGATTCGCCCGGCACGAGTCGAGGAAACCCAGGTATTCCTGCTTCCCGAAGCTCGTCGGGGAGATTTCCTTGATTTTGCTTTTAAGATTGAGCATGATTCGATGGCCCCGATTAACTGGCAGGTTAGAATGCAGCAATTGGAGATTCTCGCGGTTAAGGTCATTCCTGCTGCGGCTAATGCAGCAATGATCTCGGCTCAGGTGGGAACACCGTTTAGTTTCCAGCGGTTTGTTACGCGATTTGCTGAGATGATGAATATAGAATGGATAGATGAGATTTTCCAGAGTCCCGAACTTGTTACCCAAATGGCAATGTATGCTCGGCAGGGACCACAGCCTCAGAATTCGAAGGGGATCGCTTCTCCGGGGGCCGTACAGCAGAATAGGGGAGTGGTGACTAGTAAGGTTTCACCTTCGGGAGAAACCCAACAGAGACAAGAGGCCCAGGTCGGGGCAGCACAGGGACAACGTGATTTACCCGTAAGGGAACTTTAAGATGGCACAAGAACATGTGGCACAGGGATGGTCCGGTACTGCGGGCCGGAAGATATTGCAGAAAGATATTCTGGCAATGCGGGATAAGGCCAAACGTAAGCGAAAGTTTGAGGCGAGTGTGGCCGACAATCAGAAGCGTGTAAAGCAGGGTAAGAAAGCCCGGAGTATGTCTGAGCGAGAGGCAGGCGTACCTCGTACAAAGGCACAAGAAGTTCGCCGCCTACAGAGTAAAGCTGCGGAAATGCGGGATAAGGCAAATGCGGTAGAACGTTCTGGGACAGGTAATAAGAAAGCTGCGGCTACCTATCGACGAGTAGCTAAGGAATACTTACGGCGAGCAAAGGGTAAATAATATGGCGAAATCAGATAAAGAATGGGAAATTGAGAGTGCTGTTGATACTTTGATTAGTGCTCAAAAGATTTTAAATGACAAAAAATTACTCCCGAAAGTAAAACGTGCTTTCAAAGAAAAGCAGCGAGCATTACAGGATGCGGCCTTGGAATTGAACGTTGCAGAGAAACAGAGTGCAATGAGGAAGAAATAATGACTTATTGTTTCCTATGCCCGATATGTGATGAACAGAAGGAAGTAACTCGCCCGATGCGGGACTCTGGTTTACCGGAGGTTTGTACCTGTGGTGAGTCGATGGAACGGGATTATACGATCGAGCATAGTTCGGTGAGGGGCGATTACAACCACCCGATTACATCAATTTCAATGGCGTTTGATAGTGCTGATGTGGACGAACATCGGCGTAGATTTCCAAGAGTGGATTTGCATGTAGATGAAGCAGGAAGAACGGCGTACCCGATTCTACGGAGTCGGGGTCAAAAGTTGGCCTATCTTAAAGGCCGAAAATGGCAAGAGAGTTAAATTCTTTTATCTAACGGCCCTTACCCCGCAAAAAAGCGGCAACGGTCTAGGAGAAGAAAATGTCTGATGAAGAAAAAAATGCTGAAGCTTCGGAAACTGCGGAAGAAAATTCCTCAACCTTTGCGGAGATAGAAGCGAAAATGGATGCGATTAAAGAAAGAGAGAGTAATGACGGTGATTCCAAGGTAGTTGACGGCGAACAGACGACTACGCCGGAAACAACGGAAGTAGAGGACGGTGAAAAACCCAAAGAAGGGGAAGAAGAATCCCCGATGCTTCCGTCCGGTCATAGACGTGCTGCCTTAGCTCGCGGTTATACGAGCGAAGAAATAGATTACTATCTTGAGAATAAGCCGGATGAGGCTGCCGCAAGATTTGGGGAGATTTTTGACAGTTGGCAGGAAGAAAATTCACGTTGGTCAGATCGTGGTAGGGTGTTAGCCCAAGCTGGAACCGGGGAAAAAGTAGCGTCCGAAGCGAATGCAGCGGCAGGAGCTTCTGCCGAGTCTGGACCCCTTACTCCATTTGATGCTAAGGCGTTGAAAGAGGCTCATCCTGAGAGTGAGGGTTTAATTGATGCTCTGGTTGGTCCCCTTAATGCCAGTGTTGAACGAGTGAATGCGGTTGCCGAGAAACTCGCTCATTCCGAAGAATTTCTTCAGAATACAAAGCGAGATGCTTTGGCAACTGTTACGCAGGAGTTTTTTACGAGCAAGGATATGGCCTCGTTTAAGGATCATTATGGACTTGAGATTGCAGTTCTCACGGAGGAACAAACAAAGAGTCGTATGGAGTTATTTGGACAGGCGGATATTATCATGGCTGGTGCAGCGGATCACGGTATAGAGATTACAGTTCCGGATGCCCTAGAGCGTGCTCACATAATTGTTTCACAGGGTACGCGAGATACGGCTATTCAACAGAAAATACGTGATAGTATGGAGAAGCGAACAAAGACTTCGAGAAGTTCGCATCAGAAAACCACGGCACCGGGCGATGATGCACCGCTTTCGGATAAAGAATTCGAAAAACGTGTGGAAGAAAACATGAAAAAAATGAGAGATAAATAGGAGAACTAATATGGGTGTTGCAATGGAAGATCATTTGGACTTACTGAGAACAACTTTGCGTGACCTTCCGAAAGATAGATTCGAGGTCATGTGGACGCACCAGACGTATGAATTTTGCCGAATTTTTGCCGAGAAAAGATTAACGATTGACGGCGGTACGTCTATCAAGCGAAATGTTGTATTGGATCATACGGGTCAGGCCCGATTCCGTCAGATGTTTGATCTGGATCAGGTGAATGTGGGCCACGTCCACAAAGAAATCGACGTGCCGTGGACGCAGCTTTCAACACAATACGCCTGGGATGAGGTCGAACTTCTGACGCAACAGAATTCGGTCAAGGGCTATATCAGTCTCATTAAGACTCGCGTTAACGATTCTTTGTGGGCCTGGGCTGATCTGATCGAGGATCGCGGTTGGCAGACCCCGACAAGTGCCACTGATAATCTCTATCCGTATGGAGTGCCGTATTACTTAAATAAGTTGACGGCTGCACAGTCAACCGCCGGAACATCCGGGTTCGCGGGTCAGACAATTGTTTATGGTGACGCGAGTACGGGTACAGTTTGTGCCGGTCTTGACGCCGCTACTGAGGAAAAATGGCGTAATTATGCGGATACGTATAC
>SDBT01007889.1_pt1 | contig 17465 bp, 12 predicted proteins | sample 2277101 | NCBI WGS metagenome assembly SDBT01 (sample SAMN10404973, study PRJNA504765) | marine sediment metagenome | isolation source: marine sediment core GS10_PC15, 103 cmbsf | place: Arctic Ocean: Southern Knipovich Ridge | collected 2010 | reverse complement strand
TTTTGATATCCCTATCTTAGCTTCAGCAATGGACGGGGTGGTGGATACGGATTTTGCCATCCAGATGGGGAAATTGAGAGGATTGGCTATTCTTAATCTGGGAGGTATCCAGACTCGTTACCACAATCCAGCTAAGGCAATAGAGGAGATTGTCCATTCTTCTTCCAAGGAAAGTGTAGAGGTTATTCAGAATATTTATCGGACTCCTATAAAAGAGGAGTTAATAGAGAAAAGAATCAAAGAGATAAAGAGAGCCAATGTTTCCGTAGCTGTTTCTTCTATTCCTCAGCAGGCAGTCCGTTTTGGTGCTATAGCTGAAGAAGCAGGAGCAGATATATTCGTTGTTCAAGCCACTGTAGTTACCACAGATTACGTTTCTTCGCATGGCAAAAAACTGGATTTTAGTAGATTCTGTTCTCAGCTCTCTATTCCTGTGATAGCAGGAAACTGTGTCATTTATGAGACGGCCTACGACCTTATGCAAACTGGCATAGCCGGTCTTCTGGTTGGAGTAGGCCCGGGGGCAGCTTGCACTACGCGGGAAGTGCTGGGGGTAGGCGTTCCACAGGTTACGGCTACCATAGATGCTGCTGCTGCTCGCGATGATTATTTCAAAAAAAGTGGCCGTTATGTTTCCATAATTACTGATGGGGGAATGAGAACCGGGGGGGATATCTGTAAGGCATTAGCTTCCGGAGCAGATGCTGTGATGATTGGCTCTGCTTTTGCTCAGGCCAAGGAAGGGCCGGGTAAAGGTTATCACTGGGGAATGGCTACTTCAGATGAAAATTTGCCGCGGGGAGTAAGGGTAGCGGTAGGAACTACTGGTACACTAAAGGAAATTATTTACGGACCGGCTACATTGGACGATGGTTCGCAAAACCTTGTTTGGGCTATAAGAACCTGTATGGGCTACTGCGGTGTCCGTGACATAAAGGGAATGCATGAGGTGGAAATGGTTATTGCCCCGGCCATAAAAAGTGAAGGCAAATTTTTTCAGAAAGCTCAACGATTAAGGGAGGAAGGGTAAAGTAGCTACTAAGTTGCTTTCTTTATTTTATTAGAACGGATACACCTGGTGCAAATATTGGCTTTCTTTATATGCCCACTAATATTTATCTTGATTCGTTGTAAGTTAGGAAGCCACCTTCTCTTTGTTCTGCGTTTAGATTTACTTACCATATTGCCTGTACTTGATCTTTTACCACATATCTCACATATTTTTGCCATGACTAATTTTCCTTTCTTTATATGTAAATGCTCAGTGAAATACGTTTTCTTCTGTCATTGCGAGGAGTTCTGAAAGCCTTAAGTGCGATATGGCAATCTGTGATGAAGAATTAGATTGCGGAGTTTATCCTTCGCAGATTATTTCACTCTGTTCGCAATGACGTGGTTCACTGAATATCTACCATCAACATTAGTAAAAAAAAGGATAGCATAATTCTAAGAAAATGTCAAAAATGACTGACCTTACTCGCTCTGTTCGTTATGCCAAAGGAGTAGGTGAGAAAAGGGCAGAATCTTTCAAGAAACTGAATATCAGAACAGTTTTCGACCTTCTTTATCATTTTCCTGCCTATTACGAGGACCGCTCTAATATTGTTCCCATTGGACAAACTTTATCTGGCAAAAGACAGGTAATTCAGGGTCAAATTCTCTTAGTCAATCAATTCAAAACAGGCAAAAGATTATCTATTCTTAAAGCAGCAATTAGAGATGAGAGCGGAGTAATTTATGCTATCTGGTATAATCAGAGTTATCTTGGTAAGCTTGTTAAGAAAGGGAAGGAACTTGTAGTGAGCGGTAAGGTAGAGGTGAAATTCGGTCAAAAACAGATTAAGGTGGATGATTTTGAGTTTCTATCCGGCGACGAGAAAGATAGTCTTCATCTAAGAAGAATTGTCCCTTGTTATCCTTTGACTGAGGGTCTATCTCAGAGGATGCTACGCAGAATCATCAAAACAAACCTGGAAGAGAAATCTTCTTACCTGATAGACTCCATGCCTTATGAGATAAGAAAACGTTATTCATTTATTTCTTTACCCGAAGCGTTGAATAATATCCATTTCCCAGAAGATTTCTTCCGACAAAAAGAAGCTCGGCGAAGACTGGTTTTTGAAGAACTGTTCCTTCTACAATCTGCCCTTGCTTTGAAAAGAGAAGGGCATAAGAAAGAATCAGGAATTCCCTTTTCCACAGACAGGGAGTTGACCAGCTCTTTTTTTCATTATCTTCCTTATTCACTAACTCTCTCCCAGAAGAAAGTGATAAGAGAAATACTGGAGGATATGCGCAGTTTTCATCCTATGAACCGCCTGCTACAGGGAGATGTAGGCTCAGGCAAGACCGTAGTAGCCACGCTAGTCTTACTTACAGCCATCGCCAATGGATATCAAACAGCCTTAATGGCTCCTACTGAGATTCTTGCTCAACAACATTGGCTAAACTTGAAGCAGCTCCTGGAACCTCTACATATTAGAGTGGCTTTATTAGTAAGCGATCTTCCCTCCGGGGATAAGAAAGAGATTCGGACGGAGCTAAAAGAAGGCAAAATACAACTGGTTATCGGTACGCATGCCTTAATTCAAAAAGAGGTTGACTTTAATAAATTGGGAGCAGTGGTCATTGATGAACAGCATAGATTTGGGGTTATGCAACGGCTGAGTCTACGCAGCAAGGGTAAGTCTCCCCATGTTTTGGTGATGACGGCAACTCCTATTCCCAGGACTTTAGCCTTAACTTGCTATGGGGACCTTGATCTTTCTACAATTGATGAGCTTCCACCGGGGCGCAAATCTGTCATTACCAGCTGGATAAGCAAGAGTAAAACAGGAGAGCTTTATCGGCTCATTGAAGAAAAACTAAAAGCAGGAAGTCAAGCTTATTTTGTCTATCCTTTGATTGAAGAGTCAGAGGAACTGGACCTAAGGTCTGCCCAGGAGGCGGCCGACCGGTTGCAGAGAGACATTTTCCCTGATTTTAGAATATGTCTACTGCATGGGAGAATGAGAAGAGAAGAAAAGGAAAGAATAATGGGTTCTTTTCGGGAAAAGAAAATCCATATTCTTGTTTCTACTACTGTTATAGAGGTGGGGATTGATATTCCTAACGCTAGTGTGATGCTCATAGAAAATGCAGAACGTTTTGGCCTGGCTCAGCTTCATCAGCTCAGAGGAAGAATAGGCAGAGACGCCAGGCAATCCTATTGTTTTCTCCTTACCGGTCAGAAAATTTCTCAACAGGCAAAAGAGCGAATAGGAATTATGTGCAGAGTGAATGATGGTTTCCTGATAGCCGAAGAAGACCTTAATTTACGTGGCCCGGGAGAATTGTTTGGAACCAGACAATGGGGGATGCTCAATCTGAAAATAGCTGATTTAACAAAAGATGCTCAAGTGCTTTATTTAGCCCGTAAGGAGGCTTTCCAACTGGTGAGGAAAGACCCTGAACTAAAGAATTATCCCCAATTATGGGAGGAGCTCAATAGAAGATTCATTCATCAAATGGAGTTAGTTAAAGTAGGATGAATTCATATCTATACGCTAATCTTCACTTAGTTCCCGATAATACTTTATCTTTATGGGTGAGCTACCTCTGTCAATGACTGCTTTTATTTTTCTTTCCGCTACTATCTCATCATTTTGGATGACTTCTCCTTTCGAGATGACGGTGAAGCAGTTAGAGCGAATAGTGATAAGATTGGAGAGGCTGCGAAAGATAGCTTCTCTTTCGTCTTCTTCATCTGTATAACCGTCTTTATCATCATCCTTACCGTTAGAGCCTAGTCTGGCCAAAAGAAGAATTTCCAGGATTTCTCCTATCTCATTGAAGGGCCTTTTTTTGCTATTTCCATAATTAATGATAGCTTGAGAGAGGGTAGAATCAATCCCCGGTAAAGCTTCTAGAACTTGCCTGCTAGCAGTATTGATGTTTATTCTTCCCTGGACTGGTTTCTGGGGAGGGTCAGCTACGGTGATTTTATCCAGTATTTGCCATTCTCCCCCCTGTTCCAATCTTATTGTTCGCCATTCTTGGCAATGAATAAGGCCAATCTCTCCGATATTAGCGAAGGGCTTATCCTTCACGTAGAAACTGCTGTAGTCATTTTTATTTTTTCCTTCACCTACTTCGGGCATCCAGAACCAGTTACGGAATCCGGGGCTTCCTCCTGGCAGAATACTGGCAAATTCTCTACTGCGAGGGTCATTTTTTTCCCAGGCGCTCCAGGGAAGTCCGTAACTGCTATAGCCTACTTTATCAACTATATTTCTTCTTTTGTCTCTCAGAATCACAGTATCTTTATTATCGCCCAGAATTTCTTTGCCTATATTCAGACCGGGGATTGCTATTACCATATTAAATATAAGTCTATAGCCACGAGAAGATATTCTTCCCCCCAGTGCTCTTGTCCCTAAAGAGGTTTTTATTTGCCATCCTCCTATTTCACAAGGAACTTCGTAAGGATTGAAGAGCTCAATCCACTCAATTTCTATCTCTATTTTTGCTTTCTTTACAGGTTTCTTCTCTGCTGCCTGGGCTGTTTTATCTCCCAGAAGTCTAAATAGTTTTGTAATTATTTTGTCTTCTTCATTCAAGGGTTGATAATCTTCTATTATTCTTTCTACTCCCTTTTTCAGTTCTTCTTCTTTGATAGAGGTGCTTTTTTCTATCTCTTCCTCTAGCAGGCCTGGCACTATTCCTTTTATTTTCTCTTTTATTCTTTCATTGATTTCTCCTCTTATCTTATCCTTTAGAAATTCAACTCCGCCTTTTATTAATTCTTCTGCAGCTACTTTTATTGAGGTTGTAAAATTGGGCATAACCTCATTGATATAGGGTGTTTTCTCAATGCCATATTTCCCCTGATAGGCGGTAGGAAAGTTATCCTCATCGCGGAAATCAACTACGTTAACTGCTATTTGATCTGCCTTTTCAGCAGGTATTCCTACCTCTTGCAGGGCCTGGCTGATCTTAGAAGGAGGGGCCTTGTTGATATTTATTCTTAATTTCCCTTCTTTATCCAGGTTTTTATCGTAGGAGTAAATGGTGAGATAGTCTTTTATTTCATTGAAGATGACCTCTCCTATGCCGGGAACAAGCCGTATTTCTTCTACCGTATCAAAGGGGTTATCATCTCCATAGGGTTGTTGGGGACGAAACTCATCTGGCTCGTCAATGCCTTCATCAAGCTCATCTATTTTGCCGTCTGCGTCATTATCAATACCATCAGCCTGAAGAAGGGAGTTATCTTTGTCGTCATCCACCCCTTTAACTCCGGGAGCACCATCCGGGCCATAACGATATGTTATGATAGCCTTTATTACCTTAGAAGATAGTTGTTTATTGAGCCCTTCTATGGCAGATAGACTAATCTCATAAGGAGTCCATCCATCATTGTAAGTATCTATTCCCGCCGTATTTATATTAATCTTGGCTGCCTCATCAAATATTCCCAATCTCTCTTTGCTCTCTTCCTTTTCTTCATAATAAAGGCTATATTTTCCCTCTTCCCAGGTTTCTTTAAAGCCTAAAGCCCAACTTTCATAAAGGTCGTCGTATTCGTTGTTATCATTCCGTAGTTCCGCTGTGGCTCTTTCTATACCTGCCTCAGCCAAGTAAAATGCTTTAACGCTATCCTGATAGTTGGAAGCCGCTCTTTGTTCCAGTCGCATCCGGTAAAGGAAACTACCTCCTATAGCCCCCAGCAGAGCAAGAAATGCGACGGCGAGAATAAGAGCAATTTGCCCATCTTCTTTTCGCAGAGTATCTGTCAGTGATTTTCTAAAGTTCATAGGCAAGTATTCACCAAAGTGCGTATGCCACTGTCATTGTGAGGCGCAGCCGAAGCAATCTCGTAAAGTCAGGGCGGTTGCGTTCAGCAGCTTCACGACACTTTGCGGGCATTCACTTTGTTTAGTGACCTGTAATAGTTTCCTTGTAGTCGTTGTGAAACTGTAAGCTGAGTCAGTAGGTTCCGTACTCTATATCGTCATCGGTTGCCATTTCTCTGTCTGGACCGGCACTCACTACGAAAAAGCCTCTGGCGGACACTCCTTCTTCCGGGGTCAGCTTCTTCCATAAACCGGGAGGCAGCGAATCATCTCCCCAGCCTTTTTTTTCACCCTTATCCCAGCCTTCACCCGGGGGACCAGGAGGATAATTACCCATCTGGAATTGTTTTGCTCCTTGCGCGGTAGTTGTCCAGAAGAAATAGGCATAGTTGGTATCCCAGGGGTCCTGAAGATTAGCCGGCAGAGAAGAAAAATAAGGCCCCCACCAGGGAGAAAAAGAGTCACCAGGGGAAGTAGTATCGTCCAGTTGCTCCAAGTCTTCTATGTAATTTCCCGTATCTTCCTCCACTTGCTCAATAGCTCTACCCATCAGTTCAATCTCAATCTCAACTTTATCCAGTTTTGCCTTGCTCAAGGTACTGTTGAATCGCGCCATAGCTATCCCCGCTAAGATGGCAATTATCCCCACTACTATCAAAACCTGCAGGAGAGTGAATCCTCTGTCATCTCTTATCTGGGTAGAAAAGCAATTTTTCTTTTCCATCTTCTCTTTCCGATAATTTATCTGTATTTCTCTACTTTCTCCTTAAAGATACAAGACTTACCGAAGCAGGAAGAGAGGGTGGAGGGGAAGAAGACAGATTATCGTCATAAGCATAAGCGATATATCCCCATCCTGGGATACTCTCTGTCCACTCCGTCTCAGCCAGGGTCCCCCAGAAAAAGAGCCTCTGGCTATAGCTTCCACTGTCACTGGGCTCCTTCAGCCCACCGTCCGGCTGATAAGCATTATTGTTAGGCAGGATACTCTCGTCCTGCGGCATCCCTCCTCCGGTCACTACTTCGAGGCTTCCATTTTCTGTAAAAAGAGCAGCATCGACTGCATAGATGGGAACCTCGATGGCATCAAGGCGCTCCTCAGAAAGAACGAATTCTTGTTGTGTCCCATGTCTATTATGTGCTTCTAGGTTCAGTCTGACCCAACGAAAGGCGCGAGGAATAAAGTCCATATTGTAGGAATCACTCGTGGGCATCTCTTGAAGTGGCAGTACTTCTTCGTCCCAATCACTGGAACTACTGGGGGGAGAATCGTCTCTGGTTACCCAGACTTGTAGGGTCGTTTCCAGTTGAGCCTCGCTTTCATTTTGATAGTCCCACAGTACGATTCTTCCGCTCGTGACGACTCTGCCTAGGTCGATGTCCACGGTGTAGGTTTTCGTCTCATCGGGTGCAAAAGAAGTGAGTCCGACATCAGTGACAGACGTATTGTTGCTATCCGGATTACCCAAGGAATAGTCAGGGTTATACCATGACGGATTTGAAGAGGTATTTCCGCTGTCCATTCCATATCTCAGAGTAGGATTCAAGACGATATTCTGCTTGGCCAGCAGGGCTAAAGATGCGCTGTTGGTTTCCTTTAACAGATTACTGTCAATAAAGATATTTCCCCCGGAGACAATGGTTAGATTCTGTCCGTCAGGAATGATGCCCGATACCGAAATATCACCTTCAGCATAAATAATGCTGTTGGTGATGTCCGAATAATCAATCGTATTGACCGTTCCACCTGAAAATTTTTGAGTGATGTTTGTCGCGTTGAAAACCAGACGGGCTGCATAAGGATAGTAATGATAGCTGGTGCTACTACCCTCCACATCCTGAAACCATTCGTCCTCTACATCATTGTCGTAGTCGGGATAATTATTGTCGTTACCATGATTAGCCCACTCGCTTTCTTTATTTATTTCCGTATCGTTATCGATATAACAGTTGGTTCCGGAAGCCAGGTTCTGGTATCTATCCTCATTTATCTGGGGCCAGGAAGCGCTCTGAGGCCCTCCATAGTAGTAGGCGGGGCTTGGCGTCTCGGAGTAATCATAGCAGGAGGGCAGGTGAGCTGAAGAAAAGTAGTGGCCCTCAGCGGTATCAAAAAGGTCTGGATCGTCGTAGGAAGGGTCATCAGGGTCAAAAAAATAGAAGTAGTTACTTTGTGCCGGGCTTCCGTTAATTTTGAGGCTACTCACTCCTCCATTGCTTATGTTGCCGTAGATTAGGGCTTTGCTTTCAGTACCACCTAGTATTAGGTCGTTAGTACTGCCGCTGGCCCAGCTTACATTTCCCAGGATGCTGAAGGGAGCATCTCCCTGAATTAGGGATGTACTCCCGCCGTCGGCAAAAAAATTATCTCCCAAAAGAGTATCCGAATTTATGAATCTCACATAGTCGAGTAAGGGACTGTTATTCTTAGCTATCGCCTGAAGAGTGACCAGTTTTCTGGCCGAATCTCGAGATTCAATGGTGATATAGGGTTCATCGCCATCGTCATCATCTGTTGAATCAAAGGCCGGGTCGCTATCCTCGGGATGAGGAATATCATCTTTGTCTATTCTAATCTCGACTTCATTTTCACCATCGCCATTCAAGTCATAAGAATTCCAATTCCCGGCATCCCAATTCTCACCATTCACCCAGCTAGTGGAATCGTAATCAGGGGCTGTCCCCTGCCAGGTATTTAACTTATCCAGAGCATATAATATTCCTTGCTTAGCTATAGCATAGCTTTCTTGCTCCTGCCCGCTTTTCTCCACCATAGTTGTATTGATTATTACTTTGCGCACCAGAAAAGAAGTAAAGATGAAAAGCACGCTCACCACAACCAGCATCAGAATTATAGCTGTTCCATTATTTTCTTTGATTAACTTGATAGTATAGGAACTTAGTTTTTGGACGTAATCTGCGAAAATCTGCCTCCTAATTAACTTGTAGTATTCTTTAATTTTTTTCATCTGGCTCCCAGTCTGGCTGCCGAGACCAACTTGAAGGTACGCCATTCTTTCAATGGTCCTGCTTGAGCCAGTTCTAAAGTAATAAGAATCTGGTCCTGGTTATCTCCCCCCATAATGAAGTTGAGCTGAATGACTTTAACATCAGAAAGAACAAGGGGTTCCGGGTCACTCCACTCTGAAGAACTGTATTTTCGGATATAAAGTAATGGCTCTTGTCCTTCAGATGAAAAAGCAGGGCCTACAGGCTCAGTGTTAAGGGTAGGTAAGGCTGCATAGAGAGCGATTATATCATTATCCAAAAGCCCCGACGTGCTGTTCCAGGCATAAAAAGCCATTTTGAACGGTTTCTCTTTTTCATAGACATAATTGATGCTGCCTTCACCCTTGGCATCGTTGCTTTCCTCTGGTATCACTACCATTCCTGCCTCCAGTTCTTTCACCATCTTCTTCATCCCAATGCGGGCATTCTGCTGTAGGTTTGATTGCACTACACTTAATTGATAGGAACGGGAGCTAGCTCGATAGGCAGGGTAGATCAATAAGGCTATTATGGACAGGATTGAAGTTGCTATGACAAGCTCCAGAAGGGTAAAGCCAGTTCTTCCTCTTCTTGTGCTCAAAAAACCAAGGTCATTAGTTCTATATCTATCAAAGTGATTGCTCATGTGTTTTGGCAATCCCCTGCCCGGGTTATTCAGGGTAATAGAGTGGTCTTTTTTCATATAGCACCAGAACTATTTTGCTTATCTATTTATTTATATAGGCTTCTTGCTGGCTCGATTGGATATTTTCGCCTTGCCTCCAGTATTCGGTTACGCTCGCTTTTTTTGTATCGGTGATTTGACTGGCAATACTTCCATCTGGACTGTAGAAGCTGCCTTCAACTACACCCAGGATGGCGGCATCCAGAGGGTCCTTATAGCCATCACCATCAATGTCAGTACCTTTCTTAGAAAGGTAATAGATATAGACCGAACTTCCTCCTTTATCCTCTGCAAAGGTCAGCTCCTTAGTTTGTGAGTTGAAACTCTCATAATCGGAAGAAGAGAGTGGAGCACCACCAGCAAGATCCTCTCCCATTATGTCGCTTTTTTCTCCTGCTGTTCCGTTTCCGTCGGTGTCCCCTACGCTGGTGATTAGTTTAATTGTACTATTCTTAAACCCTTCGCCGTCAAACATGGGGACAGTTCCGCCCTCTTCAATAAGATGATAGTAGCGATAGTAAATCTGGATTTCCTTTCCTTCATCGAATGACGACAATGTGAGAGTTAGTGTGCCTGACTCCCAGTTATAGCGCTCTGTGGGTGGCGGAGAAGTGGAGGTTGCTGTGTATGGCGTTCCATCCTTAGCAGCCACAAAGATGCCGTCACTCTTGGTCTGACCGCTGTCGTCAAATCCAAGGTCTTCCGTATCTGAATCATCGTCATCGTACCAATAGTCATCGTCCGAAGAGACCAGGATTTCACTGGGAGAAACATTAGAGTCGTATATGTTTAGTTGATAGTCATAGCTAAGTGGATCGCCAGTAGCTGTGATAGTCCAGGTCTCCGGTACAATGAGAGAAAAGGAATCTGTCTCTAGTTCTACCAGGTGAGCCTGGGCTAAATGGAGGGCCTTTCCTCTTTGTCCCTGACGGTTGATACTGTTTAATGAAGCAGTGATTACCCTTAGAGTGGCAAAAATGGCAAATGAGAGAATAGCTATAGCCACCATAACTTCCACTAAAGTGAATCCGGCTTCTCTTTTTCTATTCATTGTTCCTCGTAATCAGACTGTGTCCCCATCTTTGCGACACACGATATACGACACACGGAATACGATATACGAGTTTATGGGCCGATGATGACAATGTCGCCACTGGAGACTATACCGTTGTCAGGGTTGTAAACAAGATTCTTGTATGTATCGTGATTAGGGGCGTTAGGATCGATAGCATTCCAGGCTTTGCTGTAACTATCAATGTCCTCATCTTTGTCTGGCCCATAGCTTACCAGGGCCCAATATTGGGGAGAGTTGTCGCTGCTAGTACAATCAATGGGTCCATTGGCCGACCATTTCCCGGTATAATATAAATAATGGTGATTATGGGCTCCCGAACTTCCATTCCAGTCCTCCTCTCCACTATTATCGAATGGGTCCCCGGCAATTCGCTTTAGATATGTAGGTTCAAAGCCTGCTTTCGGATACACCAGGTATCCCAATCCGATAGCGTCATTATCATCGTCGCTGCCATTCTTCCCATCAAAAGCTTGGTTAGGCTGGGCGATTATGTCTGAAGTATAGGAGGTGCTTCTGGAAAAGCGAGAGTCCTTAGGGTACTCTCCATAGTCCACCTTGTAATCCTCCAGGGCAATGGCGATACTACCCATATCTGCTTTTACCCCGCTGACTCTAGCCCGGATATTAGCAGACATTAGATTGGGTACCACAATAGCGGTAATAATACTGATGATGGCTATCACTATAAGCAATTCGAGCAGGCTAAATCCTTTTGTATTTTCCATCAGTTCCCTCTTCCCTATTATAACATCTAGAATTATCTTAGCAAGAGGTTACCTTAGGACGATTCATTTCTAGCGTATAGGATAAATCATCAAAGCGAAAAATTATAATTCAAAATTCAAAACTTATTCTTCTTTCTAATTGGTCTCAGATTTTAAGTTTTAGTGTTACATTTCTAGTTTTGCGTCATGGTTTTGTTTTTTTTTGTTTTTCACTATCCGCTATCCGCTAAACGCTATACGCTCTTTTCAGAGAAAAGTTGACATTTACCTTGTCCCGCTATAATATAGTGCCATTATTGGAGGAAGGCTATGTTAAAAGTTGGATTAGTAGGATGCGGAGTTATAGGCAGTGGACTTGCCGGAGCTATAGATAGCGGAACAGTGCCTGGTTTGGAACTGGTGGCTATATGTGATAAGAATAGAACAAAAGAGGATAAACTAGCTTCTTCTTTAGAGAGAATGCCAATAGCTACAAGTATAGATGGAGTGGTTGAAAAAGCTGATTTAATAATAGAAGCTGCTTCTTCTGATATAGCGGGAGAGTTAGTTCAAAGGGCTCTCAATAAAGGGAAAGATATTATGGTTATGAGTGTAGGAGGGATGTTAGAGTATCTTTACCTTCTTACTGAGGCGAGAGAGAAAAAGTGTAAAATATATTTTCCCTCTGGAGCCATTGCTGGCCTGGATGGAATAAAGGCGGCCAAAGAGGCTTGCCTGGATTCGGTGATTCTGGAAACAAGTAAACCCCCGCGAGGGCTGGAAGGGGCTCCCTATCTTTTGGAAAAGAATATAGACCTAAGAGGGATTAAGGAGAAAGTGGTCGTTTTTGAGGGAAGTTGTCAGGAAGCGGTGAAAGCCTTTCCTAAAAACATAAATGTCGCAGCAGTTCTAAGTTTTGCTGGCATAGGGATGGAAAGGACTAAGGTGAGGATAATAGCGGACCCTTCTTTGAAGCGAAATGTTCATCATATTATAGTCAAGGGAGATTTTGGAAAATTGGAAATTAGTACAGAAAATGTTCCTTCTCCTTCTAATCCTAAGACAAGCTATTTAGCTGTCTTATCGGCTATTGCTACCCTGAGAGGAATAGTTGATTCTGTGAAAATGGGGAGTTAAGATGCTAGATATGGCTTTAATCAGACCTCTCATCCAAGATGCTCTAAAGGAGGACATAGGAAGAGGAGACATTACCAGTGAGGCTATTATTTCCTCTCCTTCTCCTGGTAAAGCAGAAATTGTAGCTGAAGAAGAAGGAGTTTTGGCCGGGGTTGAGCTGGCTAAAGAAGTCTTTCGACTGGTTTCCTCAAACAAGGTTGAGTTTGGCCATAGCCTGAAGGACAGGGATATTTTAGTCAAGGGAGAACCTATACTTATTATTATAAGCGAGGTCTTAAATATTCTCAAAGGAGAACGGACAGCCTTAAATTTCCTTTCCCGTCTTTCTGGAATTGCTACCATGACAAAAAAATACGTGGATTCAACCCATCCTTTCAAGGTGAAGATACTTGATACCAGAAAAACCACTCCTAATCTTCGCCTTCTGGAAAAGTATGCTGTGAAGACAGGGGGAGGATTTAATCACCGTTTTGCTTTAGACGATGAAATATTGATTAAGGACAATCACATCAAGGTATCTGGAGGAGTTAAAGAAGCGGTAGCCAGAGTCAGGCGAAGCTTATCTCCTTTTAAGAAGATAGAGGTAGAAGCAGATGGCTTATTTCAAGTAGAAGAAGCTCTGGCGGCAAAAGTAGATATAATAATGCTCGACAACATGTCTATCGAAGAAATAAAGGAAGCGGTGAAATTAATTCGAGAAAGTGACAAAGGTACACTAATAGAGGTTTCCGGAGGGGTAGACTTAGAGAGTATAGTTGAAATTGCCAGAACAAAAGTGGACTTAGTCTCAGTAGGTCAACTGACCCATTCGGCCAGAAGCCTGAAAATGAGTCTTGACCTAATGGTATAGAAATCTATTTTTAGACGCAGATGAATACAGATCAAAAAAGTAATCAGGAAACGACTTCAAGATTGAGGTGTAGTCTTTTTTTGTTTGTTTTGTTTATCTGCGTGGGTCTGTGTCCTCATTGATTATTTTGCGAAAATCTGCGTTCTAATTAACAGAAGAGCTAGGAAATGAATTTTGCCGAACATAGACCTACATATACATACTATATACTCTGACGGGACTTGTACTCCTGAGGAGGCAGTTTGCCGAGCAGAAGAGCTAAATCTGGCGGCTATTTCTATAACAGACCATGATAGCGTGGCTGGATTAGAAGAGGCCATAGCTATAGGACGAAAAGTAGGTGTTGAGGTAATACCAGGAATAGAGCTAAGTACCGATATAGGCGAAGATGAGATTCATCTTCTTGCTTATTATCTGGACTACAAGGATAAGAGCTTTCTATCTCGGCTGAAGGAGTTTCAATCTACCCGGGTAAAGCGCAATGAAGAGTTGCTGAAGAGATTAGAAGAGTTGGGTATGTCCATTAATTATAGAGAACTGAAAGAAATAGCCCCGCGAGGAGTAATTAGCCGTCTTCATATTGCTCGTCTCATGGTGAAGAAAGGCTATGTTTCTTCTATAAGAGCTGCTTTCGAGGAGTGGTTGAATCCCGGTAAACCTGCTCATGTTAAAAGAATGAAAATCTCTCCTTCTCAGATTATCCGGTTAGTTTTGAAGGTGGGGGGTGTACCCGTTTTTGCCCATCCTTATCTTTCCGGAAGAGATGATCTAATCCCTGAGCTGGTCAAGGCTGGACTTCAGGGGATAGAGGTTTATCATAGCGCCCATAATTCTAAAACCAGGGAGCGTTATAAAGAAATAGCCCAGAAATACCACCTTCTCATTACCGGCGGTTCTGACTGCCATGGAGAAGCTAAAAACAAAACATCGATGGGTAAGGAAAAAGTTCCTGCTTCTCTACTTAAATACCTTAAAGCAGCAGCCAAAAAATAGAGTATTCTCTCCTTACACTGAAGCCCACGACTAGATCCTGTGCTCTTCTCTTTTCCATGTTCTTTGTCCTTTCTTTATGATTGAATAAATCATAAAGGGAGGCTTTGCATCGGGAAAACCAAATTCCTCCCCTGCCCAAACCAGTCTGGGTGCTCGGATTCCCGCTTTGTTCGGGTCTTGCGTAGCAGCCTCTAGTAGCTACTTGCTCTTCATAAAGTACCGTTAAAGAAGGTTGGCACGTGACATTGTAATATGAATAGGTTACAATTGTAATAAGAGAAGGTTACAAAATTATGGATATAGCTAATATGTTTAAGTCAAAAACACGTAAAGCATTATTTAGGCTTTATTTTTCTAATTCAGAGAGCGAATATTATCTTAGGGAATTGGAGCGTATTCTTAATATTCCGGTTAGTATGATACGTAAAGAATTGCTTCGTTTAGAGGAGAGTGGTATTTTCATTTCTGCTAAAAGAGGCAATCTTACATATTTCTTTCTCAACAAATCTTATCCTTTGTTTGATGAGTTGAAGAGTATCGTATTCAAAACCATAGGCGTAAGGGGACTCCTAAAAGAGACCCTTGAGCAAATAAGAGGAGTAGAGATTGCTTTTATTTATGGTTCTTTTGTTAAGAATGAGGAGAATGCAAAAGGTGATATTGATTTGTTCATCGTAGGTGATATTGAAGAGCGCAAGTTGGTAACGGAAGTAGGAAAGGTGGAAAAAACGCTGAAGAGAGAAGTTAATTATAACTTATGTACAAAGGACGATGCTAGGAAGAAAAAAAGAGAAATGGATTCTTTTATGTCAGAGGTTATTAACGGTCCGAAAATATTCTTAATGGGGAGCGAAAATGATTTATGAAAAAAAGGATATTTCCGGTAAGGTAAAGATGGCAAACAGGGGACATAACCATAGCGGAAGCAATTCTCTCAAAGTCCACATCCGTACTTACGGATGTCAGATGAATGAGCATGATTCCGAAACTATGGCTGGTTTATTAGAAAATAGCGGCTATCATTTGACAGATAATCCTGCCGAAGCTGGGGTGATTGTCCTTAATACCTGTTATGTGCGGGAGAAAGTTAAGCATAAGATTTACAGCAGATTAGGAGAATTAAAGAAGCTTAAGAAGGAAGAACCTCAGCTTATTTTAGGTCTATGCGGATGTTTAGTGCAGAAAGAATTAGAGGAGATTCTACAGCGAGCGCCGTATCTAGATTTTATTTTAGGTACTTCTAACTTCTATCAATTGCCGGAGGTCTTAGGGCAAATTCTCAATCACGGAGTTCGAGATACTAGGGCGAAAGGGAGCTCCCGTCTTACGATAGTCCAGGTCGAGGAGAACAGAGTAATTCCTGAAGGCTTGCCCAAATTACGAAAGAGAAGATTTAGCGCTTTTGTTTCCGTTATGAGAGGCTGTAATAACTTCTGTTCTTACTGTAATGTCCCCTATGTAAGAGGTCGAGAAGTGAGCAGACCATGCAAGGATATCCTGAGAGAAGTTGAAGAGCTAGCTCTAAAAGGGTATAAAGAGGTGACTCTTCTGGGGCAGAATGTGAATTCTTACGGCAAAGGGGAAAAGGGAAGAATAGACTTTGCTGACCTTTTGGTTCTTGTTAATCAGGTAAGGAACTTAAGGAGGATAAGATTCACTACTTCCCACCCGAAGGACCTGACTGATAAGTTGATTGAGAAAATGGCAAAATTGGATAAGGTCTGCGAGCATCTTCATCTGCCGGTTCAATCAGGCTCTGATAAGATTTTGTCCAGAATGAAGAGAGGCTATACGCGAGAGTATTACAAGAATCTAGTGAACAGACTCCGTCAGGCAATTCCTGAGATAGCTCTTACTACCGATATCATTGTGGGATTTCCGGGAGAGAAGGAAAAAGATTTCCAGGACACTCTGGAATTGGTAGAAACAGTTGGTTTTGACGGCGCTTTCACTTTCTGTTATTCTCCTCTTAAGGGAACTGAAGCGGCCCAGTTAAAGGAGAGGATTCCCGAGGAAACTAGTGGCCAAAGACTGAGAAGGCTAATCGAGCTTCAACAGGCAATTCTTTTTAGAAAGAATGAGTCTTTGGTCGGAAAAGAAATCGAAATTATGGTAGAAGACATTTCAAAAAAGAGTTCTGATGAGCTGCAAGGAAGAACACGTACAAACAAGATGGTGGTATTTAAGGGTGGAAAGGAGCTTATCGGTGATATTATTTCAGTGGAAATAGTGGGTTCTGGATGTTGGGCCTTAAAAGGGGAGGTCAATTCTTGCTAGATGCTCTCTTAGTCATATTAGGACCAACCGGTGTGGGGAAGACGGAGGTAGCCATAGAATTGGCAAAAAGAATCAGAGCAGAGATAATCTCTGCTGATTCTCGCCAGATTTATAAGGAAATGGATATAGGCACTGCCAAACCTTCTCTTGCTATTCGCCAGGAAGTTCCGCATCATCTTATTGACCTTGTTTTTCCTGATGACATTTTTGATGTGGCTGGTTTCAAGACACGGGCAGAAGCTATTATAAGAGAATTACAGAAGAAAGATAAATTACCTATGCTGGTGGGAGGGAGCGGCCTCTATATAAAAGCCGTGATAGACGGACTTTTCATAGGGCCAGGAGCAGATTGGAGGTTACGGGAGGAGTTAAAAGAAAAGGAGAAAAAAGAAGGCACGGGAACTCTTCACCGGGAACTCAAGCGAGTAGACCCGAATACTGCTTCACGCCTTCATCCGCATGACCAAAGAAGGATTATCAGGGCGCTGGAGGTTTATCATCTTTCCGGCAAGTCAATCTCCTCTTATCAGATGCAATTTCCTTCTGCCTTAGTAAACACAGTAATGATTGGCTTGGAGAAAAGAAAAGAATCTCTTTATCGTTTGATTGATGACCGGGTGGATCGAATGATAGCGGGAGGATTGATTGAGGAAGTAGAGTCTCTCCTGAACAAAGGGTACTCAGAAGATCTACCTTCTTTGCAGGGATTAGGATATCAGCAGATAATAGGCTATCTAGGAGGAGAGTATCCAGAAGAAGAAACAATCAGGTTAATCAAGAGGGATACCAGAAGATTTGCCAGACGTCAGATGAGTTGGTTTAAGCGGGATAAACGAATATTATGGATAGAGGTAGAGAAGTTTTCTTCTTTCGCTGCTATTTCAGATAGAATAGTGGAAATTCTCATAGAGAAAATACCACAGGT
>SDBT01007888.1_pt1 | contig 17467 bp, 18 predicted proteins | sample 2277101 | NCBI WGS metagenome assembly SDBT01 (sample SAMN10404973, study PRJNA504765) | marine sediment metagenome | isolation source: marine sediment core GS10_PC15, 103 cmbsf | place: Arctic Ocean: Southern Knipovich Ridge | collected 2010 | reverse complement strand
TTGCCTCTACCTTCAGGACAACTCTTATGCCCCACTCTCCCGCCTCATCGATCAATAAAGGTGCAAACTGGACTCCAAAACCGCCGAGTGGGTCGGTTCTCAGATCCTGGTTTAGAGCGGCATATGGAGTATGTTTGACACCTGTAGGTGATGTTAGCTCTATATCCACATGGCCCGTTAAGGGTATGTTGCCGTCATTGACCCATCTGGGCCCAAAATGGATCTCTGTCCCTACTTTCGGCGTGACAAAATCTGTCTCTAGGTCCTTCCAACCGTCCAGACCTTCATACCAGTAATCTACGTGCCATATATGGCCGGCAGCAATCGGCAATATCTCGGGCGGTTCATCAGGCGGGGCCTCAGGAGGCACACCGGGGATTATCTCCTCGAAGGTGAAGGCCAAAAGCCACGGCTGGTCCGTGGGCCATTCAGCTTCAGGAGCGCCCGGCACCTCTATGACCGTAGTTCCGCTCTCTGCCAATGGTCTACGCCAAGGATCTTGGCCACTTACGACTCGCATGCCATCCTTCTCAACCGAGTAGGAGTGTCTCCCTGAGGTCACGTTGAAGAAGCTGGCGATCCCTATCTCATTCGAGTACTGAACCTCGCCATCTAGGGTGCACTTTACCCCCTCTACGACGGGTATGCAGGCAAACCTTACCTCGTAGAGGGTCGCTAAGGGCTTCGGTGGTGGAGCTGGCGGTGGAGGTATGCTTACGGTAAAGTCGGCCCTGAGGGAGTTTCGGCGGTCGACGTCGCCCTCGGCTGCCAGCACCCCATCAATGAATATCTTTGTTTGCCATGTATATCCTGCATCTGCCGAGTTTCCATAGATAAAGTAATTCGATCCTTCGGTAACCTCAATTGTCTGTATATGGGTGAAGTTACTCCTGGTAGTACCTATTTTCTTATCAGGTTGGGTATTCCAAAAACCATATTCTAGGTTCTGGTTGAGAGCCTTACCATGATAACGTAGCCAGGGATCTGCCGTCGTGGCCTCTATTCTTATCTCTACCGATACCAAGTTTTCACCTCATTTTGAAGTTGATACTCGCGAGCCATCTCACTCTCTCTTCCAGACTATGATCGTTGCATTTCTTCCTGCCTGGGCTGCATTCTTTATGTAAAATCTGTTGAAATCCATGCGGTCTATGACCATCATCTGCGGATAGACCATCGGATCTAGGGGTATACCGTCAGTAGCCAGATCTCCCAGCTTCACCTCCATCGAGCCAGTGCACTTGTAAATCGTCATGGCGAAACCGCCAATGTTAACCTCCACGAAAGCCAACCTCGCCGTAGCCAGGTCCACCGGCACAACCGAGTACGTGTTCGCCTTAATGGCTATGGGCCTGATCTCATCCTTGATCTCCCACATCTTCGCGATAATAGCATCCAACGGTTCAGTCAAAGCCTTCCACTCGGGCGGCGCAGGAGGAAGCACGGGTGGGACACCTGGCGTGGGCGGTATGACCTCAGGAGGAACACCTGGAGGCATCTCGGGCGGAGGGACCTCGGGTAATTCTACTATAACCGATTTTCCAACGTGGCTCCCCTCCACGCCACCTACACCCCTCCATATCACCCTGCCGAAGACGAATACGTCGACATGGAACTCGCCACCATACTGCCATATCGAAACCTGTATTCGCCCATTCAGCCTCTCGACATGGAGGACGGGCTCGTCATAGTCCAAGTCTGGGAAGGGTTGTCCCTTCATATCCTCGAAGCAATATAGCCATTCCTTGCCTGGCACCTGCGTCCTGATCCTGCACCAGTCAGATTCGCTAGCGTGGATGGTGGCCCCTGTCTCATTCACAATTATGTAGATGTCGTATATCTCCTCGGCCATTGCTCTCAATGATTAGATAATCAGTTGCAATTTAAAATATGCTTGTAAAGATCCAAGTGCTTCTCCGCAACCTTTTTCCAGCTATTTTCTTCACTGTATTTGCGGGCGCCCGCCTCAAGTTCCCTCCTCGCATCCTCATCTTTCAGCAATAGACGTATCTTCTCCCGCAGATCACCCACATCGCCGAAGGTCATCAATGCCCCCACTTCCTCTTTCTCCTTGAATGGAGCGAGGTTACTAGCGATAATAGCCCTACCGTGGCTCAGAGCGGTAAGCAGAGCGCCAGACTCAGTTGCGAAATGGCTTGGATAAACTACGATGCTCATGCTACCGTATACGTTCGGGAGATTCTCATCGGGTACGTATCCAAGCCACTGGCAGCGACCCTCAAGCACCTTCAGGCTGTTACTCTTCAGGTTTATTATGTAATCCGTGTCAGGACCAGCATGCCACCCACCGCCTATCAGCAAGCCAGCCTCCGGAATCTCCTCCATCGCCTCCACCAGCAACTCCAGCCCCTTGTACGTACTTATGAATCCCAAGTAACCGACGATAGGAGCATCAGTCGGAATCTGTAAACCCTTCTTACACTGATCAGTAGGCGGGCACTCAACAGACTTGCAACCGTGCGGGATTATGGTCGCCTTCTCTTGTACGGGGAACTTGCTGAAGCAGAACTTGTTGTGGACGATTATCTTATCGGATAAATCGGAGATAATGCGGTCAATACTCCAATTACCTATTGCATGCATGGTCGTCACAATCGGCTTGCCAAGTCTCTTCAACGCGCTGTAGAAGCCGTTATCTAAATTGTTGTAGAGTCCATATTCGTGCTGGACATGAACCAGATCTACCTTATCCAACGGTATGGACTCAGCGACTGTACGTAGTATCTCATGTGTCTTTATCCCGAACCTCGGCAACCTCACGATGTAACTCTCAACACCCACCTTAGCAAGCGCTTCAGTTAGATCCCTAGAGTAGGTATAGATCCCGCATTTTACGGCCCAAGGCGTCACTACCCCAATCTTTAAGCCCATTTCTTGGGTCCCTCCTTGGTTATCAATGGCTTAAGCTCATCCTCCGCTTCCTCGAGGAAGGGCGTATAATACTTCTCCATTACGTTTTCCCAGCTGTACCGTTCAGCGAAGCTCCTCGCCCTCCTAGCTAACTTCTCCCTGTCGGAGTTCATTATCTTGGTCAAGGCCTCAGCCATGCCATCTATCGAGGTTAGTGCGCGACGGACGCCAGGCGTATTGATCACCACGTAATCATCTGCTTTAACCGTCAATCCAGCTCCAACCCCTTCTGGCCCAGCGGCATAATTCGTTGTAACAACGGGGACACCACATGCTTGGGCTTCATAGAGAGGGAGTCCACGACCCTCTCCGCCCGTGCAGAAAAGAAGGACATCAGCCGCATTGTACAGTTTCACCATGTCCCATCCGCCCACATAGTCATCTCCAGCCCACTCCGGTACGCCCTCAGCTATCATCGACCCATCCGGCCATCTTATGGCCTCTCCCAATCCCAAACGCATTATCTCGGGCAGAAGGTTTATGCCGACATCGGACACGCCCAGACCTATGGGACCCTCGGTCGCCTCTCCCCCAGGCCTAGGCTGCATATCGCCCCAGTATATGAGGTGGGACTTCACATCGGGGTTAAGTTCTAGGAAGCGCTTGTAACCTCGGAACGCCCTCGGGTTCATCTTCCGGCTCCTGTTCATGGATACCATCAAGACCGTGAAGTCGTCTGGATCTAGGAACCATTGCTTTTTGCAATCCTCCTTATGTCCCTCAAGTGGCCTGTACAGGTCGGTTCGGACGCCATGGGGCAAGTAAGTAACGTTATCAACACCCGCAATTTTGAGTTCTCGCTGCGCGAAGCGTGAGGGTACAAGCACCCTGAATGCGGTGTGCAGGCGGCTAGTTATGCTCGGGCTCACCGGGCTGTGATCGATTATCGCGAAAGGAACGAAGTTTACGGCATATTTGTGGATAGTATTGAAAACCCAAGGCTCCTTGAGGGCTATCAACAAGTCAGCCTTCCAGTCGGCGTAGCGGTGTAAGGCAACGTCCTCGCCCCATGGATCCAACCCAGACGGGTATACCAGTACGCCCTTGTGTACGTGCTTTCCCATCCGGTTCGCCCTACCCATCGGTAAGTGGGCAACACTATGACCAAGCTCAGCGAGCCTCGTACAGGACTCGAATGTCACCTTAGAATATGCAGAGTAGCCTCCGTACATTCTATCGGAAAGCCAAAGGATTCGTAGCGTCAAGGGTCAGGTCTCCTCCTTCTCTTTGAATTTTGGGCAGCCATATTCCATGCAGTTCCAGTACCAGGTGCAACTTGTCCCCTTGCACGGGATTGAAATCAAGGCCCTAATCAGGGAGTCCATGGAAGTATGGCCGTTTCGCTCCTTCAAGGACTCAAGTTCATCCTTCAACTGATCTGATACTCTTATCTGAGGCATATGTCTACTCTCAGTCGATATTTTAAATGTCTAGCATAATAAGACTTATTGAAGATGTCTGAGATTCCAAGGGAGTTCGGCAAGGAATACTACGATCAGGATTACTTCAGGACCCCAGAGGGCAAGAAGTACCGCGGATCCGATGGAACCATACATGGGTGGAGCTATGCTAACCTAGATGGAGAGTTCCTCGGAGCTGGGCCCATAGCGAAGGCGTGGAAGGAGATATTCAATCCAAGAAACTTGTTGGATGTCGGGGCTGGGCGAGGCACCTTCATAGCATACGCACGTGACGCTGAGATAGCTGCAGAGGGGTTCGATTTCAGCGAGTGGAGCGTTTCAGACGAGGGCAGGTATCCAAGATGCAAGGCGGACTGGCTCAGGCTTCACAATGCTAAGGAGCCCTGGCCATACGATGATAATTCCTTTGACCTTGTCATCGCATTGGACTTCTTCGAGCACATCTACGAGGATGATCTCGACTTTGTCATCGGTGAACTGTACCGCGTCGCGTCCAAATACATTTTCCTACAGATAGCTACCACAAAAGGAGAGGGATATATCCTCAAGAAGGGCTTAGAGGTGCCCCTCGGTTTAGAGGGGAACGCCGTCGCCGGGCATGTCACGGTTAAGCCTGAAGATTGGTGGCTTGAACATCTCTATAACGATGACTGGATTAATGACCGGGGCATGGTCAATCATTTCTGCTCCTTGGTTAATCCTTCTATCATCAGAAACTGGGTTCTGAACTCGATAATAGTTTACGAAAAAATAGAGGATTAAAAATGAGAATAGGAATCGCCGGATTCTTCGGATGGGGGAACAGCGGAGATGAGGGGATACTTCTATCTATTATTGACAGCCTGGGCTCTGATAATGAATATTTAGTCAGCACAACACTCCCATTTAATCTAGCTCATGAATACAGGCGGAAACTACCTTTGTGTGTTGAGGAAGTTAGACAGATATATGACACAAGAACAGACTATGACATTTACTTACTTGGTGGAGGTGGGCTTAACTGGGGTTTTGGCTGGAGGCAGTGTTTCGCTGTCTTCTCAGCCTCTGTTCCATGCATGAATTATGGTGTAGGTTATAGTAAGCGGTCTCTTTACGACGATAAACTAAAATCGGCTTATAGAGAGTTTCTAATTAATTTTGACGCAATAACAGTTAGAGATGAATATAGTTTCAACATTTTAAGAGAAATAGGATTAAACCCTGTATTAACTATGTGTCCCGCTATAAATCTAGAGGTAAAGGAATTTAATTGCCCCGAGGGTATGATTGCCGTCTGCCCTCGCTCTGAAGATAGTGGTAATAATGAACCTCAGATTAATTGGCTCACAAGAAGATTAGAGGGGCTTGGAGACGAAGTTCTCCTAATACCCTTTGCACCCCATGATAAGCAAGGTCACAGGATAGATTTGGAGTTATGCAGCGAAATAGCAAAAAAGATTCCAGGCTCAAGGATTCTCAAGGTGGACGGGTACTCACCTAGACAAATAAAATATGCAATATCAAAAAGCAAACTTGTGATCTCCGGTGGCAGATACCACGCTCTTGTCTGGGCGGCCTCACACAATATTCCATTTGAAGTCTCACCGACGGGTATAGAGAATTATCCTAAGATAGGTGCTTTCATTGAAATGCATAAAAAATACGGGAACCTTAAGGAACGTGAGAGGAAAAACAAGGAGATTTTCCTTAAAACTATAGGTGAATAATCTTGTACGATATAAGCATAATCTTGACAACTGCGAGAGACGATTTCAGCATAATCGGTTTGCCAGAAACTCATATCCTCGGTCCATGCATAGAAAGCCTTAGCCGCCAAACCTTCAAGGACTTCGAGTTGATAGTCGTTGATAGCCTAATAGACCTCAGACCCAAAATGTTCAAGGGCGAACCCTTCAACGGAGATAAGCTACCCTTCGACATCAAACACGTTTCAATCCATCCTAACCACAGGTCCTGGCTTGAAAGAAAAATGTGGAACTTCAACGGCGCCTTAAATACTGCAATTATTCATGCAGAAGGCGAGTTAATAGTGAAATTAGATGATTGCTGCCAATTCAAGGATAATTTGTTTGAAACGATCTGGGAAGAATATCAAAAGGGCTATTTTCCCTTAGTTTTACACACTAAGTATAGAAACGGGAAACAAGCATATTATACTGAAAAATATAGGAGCGATCAATTAAAAAGTTTCACAGGTTTTCCTAAATGGAAGCAAAATCGTAAGAAACAATGGCAGAAACGTCTTTCAAAAGTCTACGAAGAAAGTAAGCCAATTAGATGCAGCAGGTGGCCCGTAGTTGAGAATCGGGGTGGAAGAATGATAGCTCCCCATAACTGGTTCTATGGATACTCTTCTTTCACCCTCGAGTCCGCCCTAACCGTGAATGGATACGACGAGAACATGGATCCGGACAAGTCCCTTGAGGATATAGATATGGGAAGCCGCCTTGAGATGGCAGGCTACAAGGATATGTTTCTATTGGATGAGAAGCTCTGGACCATCGAACATGAGCACTTACCCATCTCCAAGCATGCCATATCCTATGATGGTCTACCATGCAAATGCAATTATGCATTATATCTGTGCAACCGTAGGAAGGGCCGCTGGAGAGTTAACAGCGATAGGTTGACAGAAAAGGACTTGGAGTTCATAAAGGAGGAGAGCAGGAGGCCCCCATGCTCTCCTACCCCTGACTTTTATGAGGGCGATATGGAAGGAGACCTATTCAATACGTGGATATCCCGCCAACCCATATTCGACCTACGGGAGGAAAGGTTTGATCTGATTTGAAGATACTATATCTTATGCCCCGATTTGATCCCCATTATAAGAGCTGGCACGGTATGCCCTATGCTCTCAGCGATTACGCCGATGTAAAGTTCTACGGTTCAGGTTTTGAAGGATGTCCCACAAATAAAGATCTGAGGGCCGGCAAGAAAATAGACGTTCTAAAAGTGATAGAAAACCTCTATCCAGGCGACTACCCAGATGTTGTGATACAAGGAGATCCACAAATGGGGGGACTCTTCTATTTTCTTGAGAACTTTCACAAGGCCAAGTGTCTCAGGGTCATGTGGATGGTTGACCTCCATAACTGCGTTGGCAGGCCTGAGGTGATCAAATACGTTAAGGATGGAGGCGTCGACTTGGTTCTCAAATCTATTGATGTCAACAATGTGACCGAATGGAGTAAGAGGCTAAACGATACCGGCGTCCGCGTAGAGTGGTATCCCCACAGCGTCAATACAAAAGTATTCTATGACAGAAAGCTCTCAAAAACCTATGATGTGACAAATATAGGGACAATGTCATCTCAGTGCTACCCTACACGCCTTAAGATGCAGCTGTTTTTCACTGGTAAAAACACATTGAGTATGAGAGAGACCCTAAAATTAGTGGGGGGGAAATTAACGACTTCAAAAAATGGAATAAAATACCACTGTAGCAACTTCAGAGGAGAAGCCTACGCCGAGGACATCTGCAGATCCAGAATCTTCGCAACTGGATGCTCCTCCTACAACTTCTTGGTGCAGAAGTTTGTCGAGGTTCCCGCCTGTAATACACTGCTACTTTCAAACGTTCCAATAGACGCCGAGGAGATGGGATTCAAGCCTGGCGTGAACTTCGCCGAGATCAAAGGCCATCCCAAGCAGGTGAGCGAGGCCAAAGTCGAGGATTTTCTGGAGCCCATCAAATACTATCTAGGACATCCAGATGAAGCGGCGAAAATATCCAAGAGAGGACATGATCTAGTTCACTCCCGGCACACCCACGAAATTAGGGCAAGAGAAATAGTAAATAAAATATCAAAGCACCTCTAAACTACCTGCACGTGGAGGAGTGACATGGCCGATGTAACCCTAGAGGAGCTTGTGGAGTTTCTGCAACCCAGGGAAAGGCTTGGATTTCAACAAGCTGTCGTGAACAGGATCGATTCCATCGACTCAGCCCGGAAGGGGAGCCTGACTTTTAACACAGGAGAGTATCGGGACACCAACGCCAGCGTGGTCATCTGCTCAGAGGGGATTCCACCGCCCGGGCAGGCCTTTCTGCTAGTTGACAACCCGCGCCTTGCGTTCATTCGAGCTGTGAGACGGTTCTTCCACCCAGAGGCTGAGGAGACATGGATCCACCCTAGCGCTCAGATCAACTGGCCGGTGGTGACTCTGGGTGAGAGGGTCAGGGTGGGACCTGGAGCGGCCATCGGCTTTTCCGGCTTCGGATACGAGCGGAACGAGGAGGGAGCCTACGAGCACTTCCCCCACCTTGGGAGGGTGATCATTGGCGACGACATTGACATCGGTGCGAACACCTGCATAGACAGGGGGGCCCTCGGGGACACCGTGATTGGCGATGGAACCAAAATCGACAACCTCGTGCATATAGCCCATAATGCCCAGATAGGGAAGAACTGTATTATCGTAGCTCATAGCTGCATAGCGGGAAGCGCTCGAATCGGGGATGGAGCTTGGATAGCGCCCCATGGCTGTGTCAGAGACGGCATTACCGTGGGCGAGGGAGCGATGGTGGGCATGGGATCTGTGGTGACAAAGGATGTACCTCCTGGCGTGGTGGTTGTGGGGATTCCGGCAAGGAGGTTGGAAAGGTGAGATTCAAGAGAGTGTTGGCATTAGGCCCTCATGCGGATGATGTTGAGCTATGTGCAGGCGGAACAATAGCCAGACTCATCGAGGAAGGATGCAGCGTTGCCTATAGAGCATTCGCCTATGGCGACTCTACCAAACTAGAATGCATCGAAAGCATGAAAATACTGGGGATAGAAGACTACGAAATATTCAGCTTTAAACCACTACATTTCCCAAAACAAAGACAGGAAATCCAACAGCTTCTCTATGATTATAACCAGGAGAGAAGCCCAGACTTGGTTTTAACTCCTTCAAGAGATGATCTTCACCAAGACCACCACGTATTGACATTAGAAGCCCTAAGAGCATTCAAGAATAGTACGATTCTAGGCTACATACAACCTTGGAACCACATAGCAGTATATGAGAACTGTTTTATTAAAATAGAGGAAAGACACCTAGAAACGAAGATTGAAGCACTATGGAAATATAAATCTCAATTTGAGAGAGGGAGAAAATACTTCAACAAAAAATATTTGGAGAGCCTAGCAATTACATCTGGAATGAGAATAGGATACGAATACGCCGAGGTTTTTGAAGTAATAAAACTGATTTATGGGGGGTGAACCTGTGAGGATATTAATTACAGGCGCAGAGGGATTTCGTAGGATCTAACCTAGTTCCCGTGCTGGCTAAGGAGCATGAAGTAATCGCACTGGATTATCTGACCAGCCGAGAAAGGTCGAACCTCCCAGAGGAAATACCGTATCTCAACTATGACCTATCGGAAATCAACGCCTCAACCCTTCCCGATGTCGATGCTGTGATTCACCTAGCCTCGGTAAGCATTGAACGGGTGAACGAGAACGCCATGTACGAGGCGGTCAACATCGCCGCGATGCTCAAGGTTCTCGAATTGACTAGGAAGACGGGGGCCAAGCTGATACTTTCCTCCTCGTGCAGCGTCTACGGCGACGGGTTGAACTTCAAGGAGTCTGACCCGTTCAACCCGATGTGCCTCTACGCCATTGGGAAGATCAACGAGGAGCGATACGCAGAGTTTTACCATCGTCAATACGGGTTGGATGTCACCATTATCAGGTACAGCAACTGCTTCGGAGATTTAACCCACCTCGAGAACAAGTTCTATCCTGGCAAGAAGGATGTGATGAGGCTGTTCATGGAGCAGGCCCTACAGGACAAGCCGCTTACGGTCATTGAGGGGCAGAGCAGGGACTTCACCTACATAGATGATGTAGTCGATGCAACTGCAATCATGCTGGACATGGAAGGACTCAACGTGTTCAATATAGCAACTGGAGTCGAAACCCGCGTCGAGGACATACCGCCTCTAATCGGTAACGCCCTGTCCAAGAAAGTCGAAACACAAACCATTCCACCTAGGAGCATTGATGATTTGAAGAAGCGAAGCCTCAACATCGATAAAATATCGCCTTTCTGGAAGCCAAAGTACCGTTTAGAGGAAGGAATAAAACTATACGCTGAAAGACTCAATGAGAATTTATTATGACCAAAATAGTGCTGATTAACCCTCCTGATCCCGTTGTAGCTGATGCGTGCTGGGATGAACCCCTAGGCCTCCTCTACCTAGGGGCAGTTCTCGAAGAAAACGGAGTAGAGGCAGAGGTAGTGGACCTAAACTTCTACAATGACTTCAAGGTTCTTGAGAACTCGGATGCAGACTTCTATGGTTTGTACTGCTCCAGCCCCCTGATAAAATCGGCTCTAGCCGTGAACAGCTTCCTAAAAGAGACACACCCCTACGCAGTGAGGATGGTTGGAGGCCCCCACGCAACCTGCGTTCCTAGTGATCTTGTTGAGCACTTCGATAAAGTCATAATCGGAGAGGGAGAGAAGGCGATAATTGAAGTCCTAGAGGGAAAGTTCGTTGGTAAACTAGCTCAAAGTTCACCAATAGAGGACTTGGATATAATACCCTACCCAGCCCGTCATCTGGTTCCCATAAAATCTTATCATAGAAGAGTTGGAGGAAGGATTTCAACGGGGTTAATAACCGCTAGGGGCTGCCCACATAGCTGTGCTTTCTGTAGTAAGGTTTGGGGTAAGAATGTCAGGTTTAGGAGCCCAGAGAACATCATAGGTGAGGTTGAAGAGTGCATCACTCGGTACGGCATAATGGCGTTCAGCATAAGGGACGACACATTCACCTTGAATCGGAAACGCCTCTTCAAAATTCTTGACGGCTTCAAGAAACTGGACATTATCTGGCGGTGTCTAACTAGGGTTGACCAAGTGGACAAAGAAACTCTGATGGCTATGAAGGGGGCGGGTTGCGGTCAGATCGTTTATGGATTAGAGAACGGGAGTCAGCAGATCCTCGATAATCTTGGCAAGGGGACTACGGTAGAGCAGAATATCGAGGCTATAAGCCTCACCAAGGAAGCAGGGATTGAAGCCAAGGCCGCCGTGATAGTTGGTAGCCCTGGAGAAACCTGGGAAACCGTTCAGAGCACAATAGACATGATAGAGGAAACAATGCCTGATGAAGTAATAGTCTGTATCTTCACACCCTATCCTGGCAGTCCTGTATGGGAAGATCCTGAACGGTTTGGTATGAAGATTTTAACGAGGGATGTGAGTGAATATGCCGCTGTTGGGCCCGATATGACCGGTAATGTTGTTGTTGAAACGGAGGAGATGAGTGCTAAGGATATAGCAGAGGCGCATCAAATGGTTCTGAAAAGGTTTAGGGCGCTTAGATTAGTCCCTTCTCCTCGCAGAAAGATATGAAGCGTTTGGCTACAACAGGGTAGTCGTGAAACTCCTTTACATAATTATACCCTAGCTCTGCATATTCATCGTACAATTCTCGATCTGATAGAAGAGTGTCAATGCCCTCAGACAATTTCTCCATTGGGCAATCATAGTGAGGCAGGTACCCGACGGCACTTCTAACTAGAGCCTCATTTTCTGGTCCTAACTTAGTAATAACAGGAACCTTCATAGCCATAGCTTCCAGTTGGCTCAAGCCGTAACCAACTTTGAACGGCCCAATGTAAATATCTGCGACTGATTTAAGTTCCATACACTTCTTCCATGAAACGCCTCCAACTATGAGTAGCTCTATGTTCTTTTTGCCTGAAAGCGCTGATATTATTTTATCAGTATTCTTAAATCTTCTATCGCTTGGCGTCTGGCAGACTATTGGTTTTCCCCCATGCTTTCTCTTCATTTTTGCGTATTCGTCCACAGGAATTGCAGATGGCAACCATTCAAACCCGCCAAGCCTAATCAAGTCTGGAGTTGCAACTAATTGACTTTTAATTCCATATGCCTCAGCTAACCTTTGATGGTTTCTTGGGTTTCCTCTATAATTACGTCCTACGTATGTGACAATCACATTCTTATTTTGAAGATACTTTAAAGTCGGGTTCTTCTCGATTTCTTCCCACGTATAAGAAGGCAGGATTTTAGCAGCAAACAAAGGCCAAATACTATCAAAGCAATTAACTATGTCGGCCCAATCAAACCATTTACGCATTGTGGCTGGGTCTCCCGTAAAAATGTCTTCTTCATATCCGAAATACTGTTTACTCGTTGAAATAAGCCTTGACTTGTGACTTGTGTATTTGTTTATTGCCTTGTTTAAGTTAATTCCCAACCCCCCGAAGTCCCATCTACACATATTTAAAATATTCATGATTAGATCCTACCAGGGAAACGCAGGCCACATCTGAACCTCGTCCTCAACCTCGATGTGTCGGGTTATGACTATATTCATGTTTGCGGTGTCGGCTGCTCCGCTTGCCGTCTTCAGCCTCCCCATAACCCGGCTGTTTGCAGGAACCCCTTGGCTGTATATCTCCAGGAGCTCCGACTGCCTAGCTATGGGTTGCGTGGCTATCCTGAGTCTTCTCTCCCCCATCTCCATATTCGTCTCCGGTTCCGCGTTCACCGTGTTATAGCCAATTTGGATGAAGTAGCTTGTTGCAGCGCTTACTTGGCAGATGCAGAAGCCTATGACATGGAAGGGAAATGGTATGGTGTTGAGGGGTATGATCTCAACCCATCCGCCGAAGGTGTTTGCGGCCCCAGCCGCAGTAAGTAAGGGGGAAGCAGTAATATCCTGAGGGTAGACACGCCACCTAGAATGGACATGGAAATCCACGATTGCTACATCAGTTATGATCTGATCCAGATCGCTTATAGTCTGTTGAAGGTCGCTCAGGGCTTGGATTAGATCGTTTTTGACCGTCTCTAACTCTTGGAGAGTCTGGTAGTCCTTCTTAGTATGACTCGTTTCGCGGCCCATCTAATATCAACTAACGTGAACTAAAATAAAAAAGGGGGTAGGATTTTGTTTACTCTACGTACCAGTAGATCGCCGTGTTCGCACCTGGTGCAGATTCACAATTGAAGATAAACGTCGAAGCGGTTATGAATGTAATAAAGGTGTCTCCTATGTCAGCGGCAGGGTTGCTTAGCACTATCCTTGGCTGATGTACTAGGCCATGTACAATGGTAACAGTGGTTGCGCCAGCTAGTAGTGTTGCCTCTCCTCTGTTGCTAGGACCTGTGTGGCGAGCGTATCTGGGCATCTAGTCTCAACCCTCCGGGTTCTTCTGGACGCCCCACCAAGTTATGCCGTATCTCGAACCTGTCGCGCCGATATCTACTCCGTCTGGGCTTCCTGGTAATTGGGCCTGTACTCTGAACTCTATGCTACCCTCTAGCACATGTACTGGATCTACTAGGCTACCTGTCAGGACTTCTGCGCCTGCGGCCTCTAGCATCGGGTAGTCCCTTACGCCGCTTGGAACGCTTCCTACGACGGGGTATGCTTCCACGTCGCCTGTCGCTCCTGTTTCCGCTGGGTTCGTCTGGTATATGCTGAACCTCGCGCCACTGGCTTCCTGCGTCCAGACCCTCAAGAATAGTACCTTCAACTGATGTCCGGTGGGCACTATGTGTCTAAGGGCTGCGAAGTACTCGGTTCCCGTCATTACGGCATCGAAGCTCGCCTCCCAAGCACCGCCTACGACGGCATATGGGAGTGCCTCGAAGACCTCTCTCTGGAGTCCTAGGTCCTTAACAAGCGACTTTGTCATTTCAACCATAGCTTATCACTCACCTGCCGGTGCCCTCACGGGCATCAGCGTCAGCGGCCTGTGGGCTATGGTCCGTCTGTGCAGCCTGTCAAGCAGCTCCTTGAACCTGTTGCTCGTGGGGGTCAGAACTCCATGCCTCTCAGTTCCGATGCGCTCCGTCACCAGTTTTGCAATGAATATGTTCAGTTCAGGCGTTATGGCTATGTCGTGTTGGTTCCAAGCTGATAGCGCTATCCTGTCCGTAATGGGCCTCATCATGATGTGCTCGGTCAGGAAAGACGGATCGTAGAAGGGACTCATCCACTCCTCGAAGTGCGAGACCTCCCTGAGGTCTGAGCTCGGCTTAGGCGCTTTGGGTATTCCGTGCCTGTGGAGATCCGTCGGGAGCTCGATGTATATGAAGGCCTGTCCCTTTAGCCCGAAGATCATCTGCCATATCTGGTTCGTGTTGTTCTTCGAGTCGTAGCCCTTCGTCAAAACGAGCAGGGGCGGTACTATCGGCCCAGATGTTGATTCAGCTGCAATGGCCTCATGCCAAACGTATTCGTAGTGAGCGAGATCCCTCATCAAGATATGCTCGTAGTAGCGCGTGCCTTCCATGTTGTAGCTGACGTAGTAGCCTTCCTTGAGCCACTCCGACCAGTTCGTCCAATCTCCCATTCAATCAACCTCTATTGTTGTTTTACGAGGTAATTCAATGCTACTCGCCTAGGGCCATGAAGTTGAGCCAGATCGACCCGTCGTGGGGCAACGTACTTGGCGCCGAGAGCGAAGAGCTCTTTGCATTCGCCTCGTACTGGTATGCCGCAGATGGACCGAAGATGTCTATGCTGGCATAGTTGTCGTACTCGCCCTTGCGGTAGATCCACTTCATTGCCGTGAACGGATAGTGGTGGCTGGATTCGCCTGTCAATAGAAGAACCTGGATCGTGTTCATCTTAAGCTCCCTGGCGTAGACGACTTCCTTGGCGGCGATCTTCATCTCGCCCCAGACCTTGACTACTATGCCGTTACCGAAGACATGTCTCTCAACGTCGTGTATGTGGACTAGGGGTCCGCGTATCACGTTACCTTCTACGTAGCCTATGTCCCCGCTTGCTCTTAATCTATGTATTACTTCAACCATTCAAATCACCTATGCAATCGACGCTCCCGTGTCAGTCACCTGCAGCTTGTTGGGAACCCTGTTCATCTGAAGCCCTAACGGCTTGATCCTCTGCGGACCCTGCGAAAGCACGTATGCTATCAGCTCGAAGCCGGTCTCCTCGTCCAGTATGTAGCCCTCCTCGAAGACGATGGCGGGCTTGTTGTAGGCGAAGGCCTCCTCGATGATCATCCTGGGCAGCTTTCTGTCGCTGATCTGCATCTTGATCTCCGAGACCCGTATCGACTTGTCCAGGAAGGCAAGGCCGGCTAGGCCGACCTTGTAGTCCTCGAGTATGGTGCCTCCGGTTCCGCTCCCTGTCATGATAGTCTTCGATGCGCCTACACCCGCTGCTCCTACACCCGCTGCCTTTTCTGCCGCCGTGAATGTCAGCCACTGGTCCCAAGTAACCATCTGACCAGACGTGGCCGCTGACATAGTTAGGTCTCTGAAGAGGGGTGGTAGTATAGTCGTCTCGCCAAACTGGCTAGTCGAAGGCGTCAACTTTCCGAAGGTCTTAGGACTCCAGTCGGCCGCGCACTTGGCTCTCAGCGAGCTCTCAAGGGTTTCGAGGGTTCTCTTGAACTCGGGGAACCCTGCCTTGACCTTTTCGTACTCGCAGATTACGAAGCTCATATCGCCGCCCCCGGTGCGCCCAGCACCTTGTCAATCTGTTTGTAGTAGGCTGCTCCGAGCATCACTATACGCTGGTATATGCACGGCGTATCTGGTCCGCCAAGTGGGTCAGGTATTGGACCCTCTACGTAGCCATAGAGATGGAAGCTCTGCTCTTCGTCGATTGTGAAGGGCTCCTCGAAGACGATGGCGGGCTTGTTGTAAAGCCGCATCTCCTCCAGGTCTATTCGGCCTAACTTGCGGTCGCCTATCTGCATCTTGATCTCAGATATGTGCTGGTTCTTGTTGGGGAATGCTAGCCCAAGCCATCCTATCTTGAAGTCCTCTGGAATGGCGTCTCCCGTTCTCGTACCTGATATGAGTGTCTGGTGTCCCGTTGAGGTTAGGGTCTGTCTCCAGTGAGCCATCTGCGCAGCATCAGCACCGTTAAAGAGTGCGGGTAGAATGGTGGTTCTACCGTACTGCCCTGCGTCAGGCGTCAGAAATCCGAAGCTCCTATGCCAGTCGCTGTCACACTTCAGTATCATATCGTTCTCAAGCTGTGCAAACACTTGCTGATACTTTGGTACTTGCTTCTCGATGGAATCTAGTTCGCAAAAAATATATCCTCCTTGTCCCAATATGATTTACTCCTTTTTTCCGAGAATGATTTTTATATTTAGCGTTATAATCTATTCGTGAAAATAATATCATAGTGTGAGAAAAGTGACTGAGAGGAGATACCGAGGGACATATTCGACTCAAACAGGTAGACAAATCCTCAAAACCACTCTTCTTTATGGCGATAGAAAAATGCAGGTTCCCCAAAAAGTTATAGAGATTCTTAAACTGACACCAGGTGAATCAACAGTCGTTTGGGTTCAAGAGAGAGGTAGAATCTACATTGAATCCGGATTTCAGGAAGAAACATAGCAAATCCGAAGACCACCATTCCCAGCGAGGTCATAGATAAGCTGGAGCTAGAGGACGGTGATAAGCTCGTCTGGTCTCAGGAAGGCGGCAGGATCTACGTCGAATCGGCTATTCGCGTTCGGCTCAGGCCGTAACCGCGTACCTTCCCCGGGCCACGATGGGAGGCGCCCTCACCGCCGGCGGTGTTGGAGGTGGCGTGTACACCAATGCGGGGGTCGTAGCCAGAGGCAACCCCGCGGGCATCATAGCGCCTACGTGCCTCCACAGGTCGGTTGACAGTTGTCCCCCCATCAGAATAGCTATCAGATCCCATGGGGCCCTCAGGTAAAGGCCGCCCAATATACCGCCTATGGCACCGAGGATGTCTCCCCATAGGCTTATGGGTTGTCCGAGAAGACCCGTGGGTCTCTGGATGTCTGCCCAGTTAAGGAACATTCCCACGCCCTTGCCAGCCTGAATGCCGCTGTATATTATGGCGACGTCTTTGATCTTCTTGACCATATCGTTATGAGAATGGTTATGAATTGAATATAAGCCTTTTTGGTGGGACGTAGCGAAGAGATCTATGGCGAATTTCTCCGCCTCGCCCTCGTTCATGTGCATTCCCTTCACCTTCTGGACATGATGCCAGAACTCGTGGGCTAGGACGTGGAGGTTGACCCCGCTTTGGCACATCATTATCTTACCGGCGGAGTATAGCCCAGCTTGAGGCTCGTGGCATTTGTCGTTTATTTCGAGCTCTGGTG
>SDBT01007887.1_pt1 | contig 17470 bp, 14 predicted proteins | sample 2277101 | NCBI WGS metagenome assembly SDBT01 (sample SAMN10404973, study PRJNA504765) | marine sediment metagenome | isolation source: marine sediment core GS10_PC15, 103 cmbsf | place: Arctic Ocean: Southern Knipovich Ridge | collected 2010 | reverse complement strand
GGTCCCGGCCGACGGGTGGGTCTCCTCCGCAGGGTCGTCCTCGATCGGTGACTCCTCAACAATTGCTTCGAGCGTCTGAAGGTTCGGGTCGAGAAACCCCTCGGGGACGTCGAGTTCGGTGTTAGTGGAGGATTGCTCTCCACCCAGCAAGGCGAAGGCAAGTCCGGCGTAGGCGCCGCTGGTATGGCCCATGGACGCGGCCTCAGCCTCCACCTGGACCTCTTGCGAGGTCTGGCTTGGGTTTCCGAAAGCTGCAAAACCGGCAAAGGCGAGCAGGGCTACCGCAGCCCAACCAGCGACAAACGAAAGGCGTCTCAAACGCATATAGAAGGTGACTCCATGGCAGACCAGCGTCCGCTCCCAGGGCCGACAACCCTACCCTTCTGTGGAGAACAATGTCGAAGCGATCAACAGGTCGACCGGACAAATCGGAGGACAGCGCCCCGGTCAGATCGATCGGTCGATTGCCTCGACGACCCGCGGCCAGGGATCACGCTGCGGGTCGAGAACGTCAAAATGCCCCCCCGGGGCGGTGATCAAATCAAGTCCCCCCCGAATGGCGAGCTCAGATGAGTGTTGCAGAGGAACATGATGATCGTCCTCACCGTGAACCAGGATCGTCGCTATGTCACCTGGGGCGGATACCGCCGGTGCCCCGGACTCGAGCAGAAACCGAGCTTCGGCCGCGCCATACATCCCCGATTCGGCGTGTCGCCCCAGGTCGGTGATCGGGGCCATCGCCACGACTTGGCTGATCTCAGTTCGAGAGCGTCTCGCCGACCAGAGCGTTAGATGCCCGCCGGCCGAATGTCCGATGACGGCAACCTTCTCGAATCCAAGGCCGAGCTGGGGCGTGAAATCAAGCGCCATCAGCACGTCATGCGCCGAGCCGGGCCATCCGCCACCGCCACCGATTCGCCGGTACTCGATGTTCCAGGTGGCGAATCCGCGCCTGGTCAAGTCGACAGCCAGTGACTCGGTGGTGTCTCGCAGCCACTCCTGACGCCAAAAGCCGCCATGAATCAGGACGACGAGCCCGCGCCGGCCACTTCGGAGATCCCCCACATTGTCGGCATGGGGACCATACCGAACCGTCTCGAATGGACCGGCGGCTCGGTTGGCAAGGTGGCGAAGAGCGTCTCGATAGCCGCTGATTCCGCGTCCGTAAATGGTGGATACGCATGCCTCCGAGATCACCGACTCTGCTCGCCAGGCTTCCCGGTCTTTGATATTCGAGATGTGAACCTCGACTACCGGTGCCTCCACCGATCTGAGGGCGTCGGCCAGTGCTCTTGATGTGTGGGTCAATGCTCCGGGGTTGATGACTATCCCGTCGTATTCGGACTGCTGGACGGCGTCGATGAGGGCGCCTTCGTGGTTGGACTGCAGGGTTTCGGTCTCGATGCCGAGCGCTGTTCCCCACCCGGAGATCGAATGTTCTAGATCGGCGAGCGTCTCGCTCCCGTAGATCTCAGGCTCGCGGCCGCCGAGGAGGTTGAGGCTGGGGCCGTTGACGATCAGAACTCTCATCAGGTCACCTTGGGAAGATGATCCGCCAGGTTGGACGTCGCCTCATCTAAGACCGTGCCGGGGAGGGTTCCGCGTTCGAGCGAGAATCGTGAGCCGAAAGCCTCGATGACCGCAGCGGAGACCGTGTCGTTGTCCAGACCTGGCGATCGATCGGCAAGAGATCCGGCGGTTCGCGGGTCCCAGTCGAGACCGAGTGACCGATACACCGGCACGAGGACGTCTCGGATCCGGTGTCCATCGTCGACGACGACCACACCGCCGACGTGGGCTGCGCCTCTGACAAGACGCTGACCGACACCCATCACTTTTACGCGGTCGCCCACATTGATCGACCACTGACCAGGGCAGTACTCGCCAGGCAGCTCGCCGATTCGGGAGTCGATGCCAAGCGATTGGAAGGCTCGATGCATCAGCGACGAGATGATCTGGAATCTGTGAATGGTCCGCTCCGGTGGTTTGGGATCAGGCACTGCCCAGGAAAATGCCAGTGTCGACTCATGGAAAACGGCGGCCCGACCACCCACGAGTCTCTCCACGGCGGTAAAGCCGTGGGCACCTGCTGCTCGTACCGCGTCGAGATATCCCGGTGTCATCCGATCCGCGCGGCCGAACGCGACTGTCGGTCCCGGAACGTGGAGGCGGAACACGCCACCCATCTCGCCACGGGCAACCGCGGACAGAATCGAATGACTCACTGCGACGTCCATTGCCCCCAGGTCGGGGAAGGCGTCTTCGATCAGAGTGAAGTGATCCACGATCTGAAGGATAAGTAGTGGAGAATGTCACTTCCACGGATCCGGTGGGAAAGTTGGGAACGTCCGGGTGCCGGTAGATCGTTCACTATGCGGAAAACGTGAAAGGGAAACTCGTTGTTTCGATCGATGACTCGCATCGCGCTGGTATTGGCGGCGGCAATTTTGCTGACGGCCTGCGCTGAGGCGCCACTCGGCTCGGTCGGGCAGAGAAGCTCGGATTGGATCAACGAACCGGAGGTGGTGACCACGACGGTACCGCCCGTGACGGTTCCCAAATCTTCGAGTGCGGCGATCCTCCAGTGGTCCAACGACGCGATCGTCACCGAGAATCTGGCCGACCCGGAGGCACTGATTGCCGAGGTTTTCGCGAGACGCGAGGGAGACCGCTTCATCCAGGCGAGTAGGGCAGAAATCGCTGCTGCCCTTCCGCTGGTGCGATTTCCGGCCGATGTGCCCTATGGCGCCGAGTGGGTTTCCTCCCAGCTTGTGATCGAGAACTCTGGTGAGCTTTCAGATGATCCCAGCGCCGCATTTGGCATTTGGTCGGCCGAGCCTTACAGCCGATCGCGATCGGTGGCACAGATGGCCGTGCTCCGGATAGCAATAGACAAGGAGACGGCGACCGAATTGGCCCTGGGCGGAGGCGACGTCTCGTGCGCCCGATTTGCCGACCAGTCCACCGATCAATGCGACATCATCGACGTCAACGGCCGGCAAGTCTGGAGACTCAGCTCAACCGGCGGAACGACCCTGCTCTGGTTTGAAGGCGTCTACCGATATGAGCTGTATGGGCGGACCTTCGTGGCTCAAGACGCGCTGGTGGCGATGGCGGCCGAGTCGGTCTTCCTGGACGAGCTAGGGACTCCTTTCTCCTAGTCTCGATCTTCAAGCAGGAGGAAGAAAAGCATCTTTCATTCAGGTGGCTGGTGGAGTTATCTCAAGTACGACGAGGAGCAAGACCGGCCTGACATAGACCGCGAACTGCTGAAGCGGGTGTGGAGTTACGGACGTCCGTATGCCAGGGGCCTGGTGGGAATTCTCCTCACGATCATTGTCATTTCCGGGTTGTCTGTGCTCCCGGCCATTCTGATCCGTTTGCTGGTCGATGAGGCCATCCCCAATGGGGACATTGCCCAACTGACGCTGCTCGGTATCGGGATGATCCTGGTGCCTTTCGTCAACGCCTTGATCGGTGTCGCCCAGCGATGGGTCTCATCACGGGTGGGAGAGGGGATCATCTTCGATCTTCGCCGGGAATTGTTTGCCCACTTGCAGCGCATGTCGTTGCGCTTCTTCACAGCTACCAAGACGGGTGAGCTGATGAACCGGCTCAACTCCGACGTCGTCGGTGCCCAGCAGGCCATAACGGGAACTTTCGTGTCAATCGTCTCCAATGTCATTTCGGTGATGGTGATCCTTGTCGTCATGATTCAGGCCGACTGGCGACTGACGCTGCTGGCGGTCGCTGCTCTTCCGCTTTTCGTCCTTCCGGCCCGGAGGGTGGCGAAGGTCCTCCGTCGCGTGACCCAACAGCAGATGGATCACGAGGCGAAGATGTCGGGGATCCTCCAGGAGTCGTTCAACGTGAGCGGTGCCCTTCTGGTTCGTCTCTTTGGCAGATGGGACGAGGAGAGGGAGCGCTTCTCGGAGCAGGCTTCCCTGGTACGGGACTACGGGGTGCGTCGGGCGATGGTGGGTCGTGGCTTTTTTGCGGCACTCGGCCTGGTATCGGCAGTTGGCACGGCGGCCGTCTTTTGGGTGGGTGGTCTTCTCGTTATCGACGGTTCGATATCGCTCGGAACCATCGTGATGTTCTCCACTCTGCTCACCCAGCTCTACGGACCTCTGTCGGCCATCTCGAACTCACGTGTCGAGTTCGCTACGTCTCTTGTCTCGTTCGAGAGGGTTTTCGAGGTGCTCGATTTGGAAACCGACATACCCGCTCCCGTCGATCCTGTTGCCCTTTTGCCGGCCACCGGCCGTATCGAGCTCGTCGATGTCTCATTCCGGTATCAGTCGGAGGGTCCCGAGGGGCTGGAGGCAGTGAAGCGGTTCAGCTGGCATGCGACCCCCGGCGACGATGAGATCTTGCCGCAGGCATCGACCCGGAATTGGGCCCTCGAGGACATCAGTTTCACGGGCGAGCCGGGAAGTTTGGTGGCACTGGTTGGGCCTTCGGGAGCCGGCAAGACCACGATCTCATATCTGGTGCCGAGGCTGTATGACGTCATAGAAGGGCGGGTCTTGATCGACGGCAAAGATGTCCGCGACGTCGACCTGAAGGAGTTGGCGGCAACTGTCGGAGTGGTTACCCAGGAGACCTATCTCTTCCACGACACGATCGCGGCCAACCTTCGGTACGCCAAGCCCGATGCCACCCTCGACGAACTGATCGAAGCAGCCTCGGCAGCCAACATCCATGACATGATCGACAAACTCCCGGAAGGCTACGAGACGCTGGTCGGAGAGCGTGGTTATCGACTCTCGGGCGGTGAGAAGCAACGTATGGCGATTGCTCGTGTTCTCCTCAAGGACCCCAAGATTCTGATACTCGATGAAGCAACGTCTCATCTGGATTCACGATCCGAGGCACTGATCCAGGATGCGCTCGAGCTCCTCTTGGAGGGACGGACCTCGATCGTGATCGCCCACCGGCTCTCCACCGTGCGCAAGGCAGACCAGATTCTCGTCATCGACGAAGGCAGGATCGTCGAGAGGGGCACTCACGCCACTCTCATGGATGGCGGCGGGCTGTACGCCGAGCTGTACAGGACGCAGTTCGAGCCGGTGAAGGCCTAGGCGCCCCTGGTCAGGTTCTCCATGAGCATCGGCTGAGTCGTGGCCAGGAGTAGGACCTGGCCGTCGTGTGACATCCACAGACGAGGGCCGGCCTGAAGCCAGACCCGTTTAGGGAGTGCCTCGAGGTTCTTGCGCTTCCGATTGGATGGCGGCACATACGCAAGGACACGTCGGGTTGGCGCCCCGAGAGCCTCGAGAGGCCCAATCAGGTCATAGCTGCCGAAGAGTGCCGCGATGGCCTCAGCCGAGTCAATCGGCCCCTCACTGGAGAACCAGTCGACACGTTCACACTCCTGACAGGCAGCGACCGCTATTCGGCCCATCCAAACCGGTTGGTGCTCACAGAGCTCGGATTGATCGAAGTCCATACCCGGCAAGGTACAAGTGGGGTGGGACAGATTCTTGGCGCCCTCCGCAGACGAGTTTCGATCGTCTAGAAAGGCTCCAGTATCACCACCGGGATCTTGGACCGGGAGGTCTTCTGCTCATATTCGGCGAAGAACGAGAAGTCTCGTTTCTGTTGCGCCCAGATGCGGTCGTGCTCCTCGCCTTCGGCCACTCTGGCCCTGACCGTCACTGTGTCTGTGCCGATCTCCACGGTGGTCTCGGGATTTGACTTCAGGTTGTGAAACCACGCCGGGTTTTGATCGGCGCCGCCCTTCGAGGCGAAAATGGCGAAGCCGTCGTCCAACGCTTGATACATGAGCGGACTGACTCGCTCGGTCCCGGACTTGGCACCGACATGGTGCAGCAGCAGAAGGGGCCTGCCCTCGAACATCCCTCCGACGTTCCCGTCATTGCCGCGGAACTCTTCAATGATGTCCTTGTTCCAGTCGCTCATCTACACCTCAATGATCGGCATCTCCATGGTGTCCACGATCTTGGTTCCCGGCACCAAGAGAACGGGGAGATGGGAGTTGGTCATTACACGGGCCGAGACACTCCGCCAGGCCTCTTCGGTGAAGAGACGCCGGGTGGCGCCCATTATCACCATCTCGGCGTCCACTTTTGCGGCAGTCTTGATGATCGCCTCGGCGGGATCGTCGCCATCGACGAAACGAATGTCGCACTCGATTTCTTCCGCGGCCAGGGCGGCACAAATCGGGTCTACCGCTTTCTGGCCCCTTTCTTCCAGGTAGAGGGCAGCTTTTTCCTCGGCGCTCGACGATTCGTCCTTCGTCTCGTCGAGGAAGGAGCGCCGCATGTCATCATCCAGCGATTCGAGGAAGGACCTGGGAACGCGTATCACGGTCATCACCGTGACGCTCGCGGTTTCTCCCATCAGACGCTTGCAGAAGCCGGCGACCGGAACGGCGGGAAGCACACCTGTAGTGGCGACGAGGATCCGCACGCCGAGAACATTAGGGTTCCCCGCCTCGCTGTGTGAGAAGGATGGCATGGACGATGAGCTGATCAACAGGGTCACGTGGAAGATCCCCAACGCGTTGGTCCTCATTGGGTCGGCGTCTGGCGAGGAGTGGAACGCCATGACCGCGAGCTGGATCACCCAGCTCAGCATGGAGCCGGTCCTGATCGGGGTTGGCATCGACAACAAAGCAGTGACTCATCGTCTCGTCACAGAGGGCGGCTCGTTCGCTGTGAACCTCTGGTCCCCGGAAGATACCCGGGTCTTTGTGAAGTTCTCCAAGCCGGCCACGCGGGATGGCAATACCCTCAACGGTCGCCCGGTGCGAACCGCGACGACCGGTGCCCCGATCTTCGAAGACGCACTGGCGTGGATGGATTGCGAGGTGCGCCAGGCAGTCGACTTCGGGACGCACACGCTCTTTGCCGGCGAAATCGTCGATGCTGGGATCAATGATGACGAACAGCGAGCCTCGGCCATGTCCGACACCAGGATGAAATATGGGGGAGTGAAGCGGGGCGGTCAGTGATCGATCGACCCGGCAGGTAGGTTCAGGGCCAAATCCGTAGGAGGAGTATGGAAGTCTCGATCGAATCCAAGGTCGCCGTCGTCACTGGCGGGAGCCGTGGCATCGGGATGGCAACGGCACTCGAGCTCGCCCGCAGCAACGCGGCCGGTGTCACCATCACGTCCCGCAAGGCGGAGAACGTGGAGATGGCCAGGACCCAACTCGTCGATGCCGGCGTGGGTGCGGACAAGATTCTTGCGCTCGCGGCGCGAGCCGATTCTGAGGAAGCCGCCAAGGAGGCGATCGAGGCGACCGTGGAGCGGTTTGGCTCCTGCGACATTCTTGTCAACAACGCAGGAACCAACCCTGCCGCCGGGATGCTCATGGACGTCGATCTCGGAGCATTGGACAAGACCTGGGCTGTCAACCTCAGGGCCCCTTTGCTCTGGGTGCGTGCCGCCTATCGCGGGTGGATGGAGAAGAACGGTGGCACAATCGTCAACGTGGCTTCCGTAGCCGGTCTCAGACCGAGCCCCATGATGGGCGCCTACAACATCTCCAAGGCCGGTCTCGTCCACATGACTCGACAGATGGCCATGGAGTTGGCTCCCCATATTCGTGTGAACGCCGTCGCCCCGGCTGTGGTCAAGACCAGACTCGCCAGTGCTCTTCTATATGACGAAGCCGCCACGGCGCGTCTGCATCCCCTCGGTCGCGTCGGTGAGCCCGAGGACGTGGCACGATTGATCGTGTTTCTTTCATCCGACGCAGCTTCTTGGATGACGGGAGCCGTCGTGCCGGTTGACGGAGGTGTGATAGGCGCCGGCTCCTCGGGGATCTCCTGAATAGTGACTCCGACCACCATCTGACCATGACTCATCCCTCTCCGGACCCAGACCTCGCGTTGCGCTATCTCAGTGGCGAGGCAGACGAGGCATTGCTGTTCGAGCATTCCTCTTCGCTGAGAGATGAGGGGCGAGGGAAAGTCGTTACCTACAGTCGCAAGGTCTTCATCCCGCTGACGACGCTTTGCAACGACCGTTGCACCTATTGCACCTTTGCCAAGCCACCGGGCGCCGGCGGGGTCTACTTGGAGCCGGAAGAGGTGCTGGCCGTCGCCAGGGCAGGTGACGCCGCCAACTGCACCGAAGCACTGTTTACGTTGGGCGACCGCCCCGAGAACCGGTGGCCCCAGGCTCGAGACTTCCTGGAGAGAAAAGGACTCGACTCCACCATCGAGTACGTGGCGGAGATGTCGTCCCTGGTCAGGTCGGAGACTTCGCTCTTTCCCCATGCCAACCCCGGGCTTCTGGACGACACGGCGATGACCCTTCTGAGGCCGACGAACCCATCGATGGGGATGATGTTGGAGAACATCTCGGCCCGGCTCACCGAGCCAGGAATGCCCCATCACAATTCCCCAACCAAGGAACCTGCCCGGCGGGTGGCGACCATCGAGGCGGCCGGACGGCAGAAGGTGCCGTTCACAACCGGAATTCTGGTGGGAATCGGAGAAAACCACGAGGAGATAATTGATTCGCTGTTTGCCCTGAGTGAACTGGCCGAGGCGACAGGAGCGATACAGGAGGTGATCATCCAGAACTTCCGGGCGAAGGCCGACACACCGATGAGACGCTCCGCCGAACCGGTGCCACGCTGGTTCGCCCGGGTGGTTGCCTTGGCCCGCTGGATCATGGGCGCCGAGGCGAGCATCCAGGTGCCTCCGAACCTCACCGAGAGTTATGAGATCTATCTGCAGGCCGGGATCAACGACTGGGGTGGGGTCTCACCATTGACGATCGACTGGGTCAATCCCGAGGCGCCCTGGCCTCATCTGGAGGACCTGCGGCGTCGAACGCAGGCTGCGGGGTTCGACCTCCGACCACGTCTTCCCGTCTATCCCGGGTACATCAATGACGAGTGGATCGACACCGGGTTGCTCGGTGACGTGCAAGCAGCAGCCGATGATGACGGTTTAGCCGCGATATGGACCAAGATTGGAGTCGCATGAGAGTCATCGGACCGTTCTGTGTCGCAAAACCCGGCTTGAGGCCCGGTTTCCCGACACAGAAAGCTATCAATGGCCGGAAATGGGTCACGGTAAGATCATGAGAGTCACCTACCTCCGCGTCCGCCCTGCCGACACTCTCGCCGAGCCGACCGCGGTCAGCCGACGACGTGAGGGAACGACGACCATCGAGATCGACAACCCGACCCCGGCGGATCTCGCTGCGGCCTTCAAAGGGGGAGTCTTGGTGGTGGCGCGAGAGGTTGGCGACCATGACCCGACAGCATGGGTGGTCGATCCGGGCGATGCCCTCTTGCTGGCAGCGAAGCAGGTTTCGCCGTGGCGGCTGACGGTCGTCGACAGCGGCCCAAGGGAGACGGTGCTCGACGCGATCGCCCGAAGTCGGCCGGCCTATCTGAGAACCAGGCGCTCCGGGGTTGCCAGAGCGGCACAGATCGCGGGTCTGCCCGGGATCGAGACCTCGGTCTCGGTCTTTGTCGACGATGTTCCTCAGGCGGCGAGGGCGGTTTCGGACGGCGCCGCCGACTTGTTGCTCCGCGACTGGAGTGCGGAGAGACTGGGTGAACTGCGCGACTCGATGCCCGAGGCTCAGTTTGTCGAGCGCACGGCGCTTCCGCTCGGCGTCGAGATCGACGAGGCGAGAGACATGCTGCCCAAGGACATATTCACCACATGGCTCAACCAGGTCGACGGGTCCGGGGCGGCAAGGCCGCGCCATGAGTGGGCCCCGGGGAAGGACATGGATCCTCCGGTGCCGGTCGGGCGCTTGTCGGCAGAGTGGATGGACCCGGTGTGGATCGACGGATCGGGAGTCGGGGACCTCGGTGACGCTGGTGACCTGGCGCCGGTACTCGAGCGCTCCCTGGATGGACATGCCCCCACGGTGACCGAATTGGAAGAGCTCTTCATGGCGAGGGGTGACCAGATCGACGCCGTCGCCCGCACAGCCGACGAGCTTCGGAGGAGAGCCGTGGGAGACACGGTGACCTACGTGGTCAACCGCAACATCAACTACACCAACCTCTGCTATTTCAAATGCGGTTTCTGCGCCTTCTCCAAAGGCCCCAAGTCTTTGAACCTCCGTGGCGAGCCCTATCTGATGGGGCTCGACGAGATCGTGGATCGCTCACGTGAGGCATGGGGACGGGGGGCAACCGAGGTAACCCTTCAGGGGGGGATTCACCCTGATTTCACCGGCAATTTCTACGTCGAGGTGGTCAAGGCGATCAAGGAAGATCTTCCCGACATGCACATCCACGGTTTCACGCCGTTGGAGGTTTGGCAGGGCGCGGAGACACTGGGCATTCCGGTGAAGAGTTTCTTGAGTGAGCTCAAGGAGGCCGGGTTGGGCACGCTGCCCGGGACCGCAGCCGAGATTCTGGACGACGACGTTCGGACGCACCTCTGTCCGGACAAGATCCGCACCTCGCAATGGGCCGAGGTGATGATCACCGCTCATGAGTTGGGTCTCAGGGCCACCTCCACCATCATGTTCGGTCACATCGACCACCCGCGGTCATGGGCCAGGCATCTCGAGGTCATCCGCGAAATCCAACGCCGCACCGGGGGGTTCACCGAGATGGTCCCGCTGCCATTCGTGCACATGGGCTCTCCGATCTATCTCCGCGGACGAGCTCGCCCGGGACCAACATGGGACGAGGTGGTGCTGGTCCATGCGGTGTCTCGTATCGCGTTCGATGGGCTCATCGACAACATTCAGGCTTCGTGGGTGAAATTGGGCCTTGACGGTGGTCGACGTCTTCTCGACGCGGGTTGCAACGATCTTGGCGGGACGCTCATGGGCGAGATCATCACGCGCGCTGCCGGGGCTGAACATGGTCAAGAGGTGACAACTGATGAGTTTCGCTCCGTCATCGAAGCCGCCGGACGGACGTCGGCGCTCCGCAACACGACCTACGAAGTACTCGACCGCGTTTAGGGGTGGACGTCTAGCCCCGGTAAGTCAGACCGCGCGGTGCGGTGGCAAACCCCCACTCTGACAGGGGAGAAGCCAGCGGCGAGGCCGACGCCGGCTCGCCGTTGATCGTGACCAGCGTCAGACGTCTGTACCTTGCTGCCACCTCTGCCATGGCCCGGGACACCAGGCTGAACTGATCGACGGAGGGATTCAGAAGCGTCAGTCCACGACGGCCTTTGTCCAGGTAGCCGATGAGGTCACCGCCCGACACGAGGACATAGGCGCCGGCGTCACGAGCCAGTCGGGTTTCTGCAAGTTCAGGCCAGGGGAGAACTCCTCCGTAAGGGTTGGCAGGGTCGGTGGCGGCCACGACCATCAGTGATGGTTCTGATTCAGAGCGAAGACGGTCGACTGCGCCGGGGCGTGCGAACTGCGAGCCACCGAGTCCCTCGACGAAGTAGCCTCGTCGGATGCGCCCGGTCTCCTCGAGATGGCTGAAGATCGGATAGAGGGTCGTGAAGCCTCCGGGATAACCCTCGGCGAGTACCGTGCTCCTCGTCACCACACCGTGGCGATCGAGGAGCAACTCCGCCCATGCTGCGTGACGCTCGGTCGCTGCAGGAGCGGTTTGGATCAGCCCGTCGGTCAGTGACCATCGTCCGGCAGCGTGTGCGGGGAATCGACTGGAGAGCGAGGGTCGTCCCGAGCTCGGGCTGCGGCGTCTGGCGACAAATGCACGAACCGGCTCGAATGTGTCGTTCGTCAGACGACCCGCCCACACCAAATCCCAGAGAGCTCCGAGCGTCTCCTCGAGATCTCCGCCCCCCGTCCCCTCGTAAACATCTCGGAAGAAACTGGCACCGTCTTGCTGCAGCAGGTCCAGGATCTCCGACGTCTTGGTGCTCAGTTGGGCGTCATGGTCGGGTCCTCTCCAGAGCGATGCCAGAGTGTCGCGGGGATAGAGAGCGATGCGCCCATCCCGGGAGCCAAGCGAGCCCTCGCCCACCCAAACGAGGTCCCCGGCCAGAATCAGCGCGTCGATGCCATGTCCGGCATTGGCCACTCTCGTTGCCAGCACATCGCGTTCGAGAACCGAGGCCGGGATAGCGGCGCCGGTCAGTCTGCGGACAGCGTCTGCAAGGGCGTCGGAGCCTCGAGGGGGGTCAGAGGTGACTCCTTGCCAGGCGAGACCGAATCGAGCCAGCGCCGATGGCTCGACCGGTTCGATCTCATTGCGCAAAACGGCCAGGGACCGTCTCTTGAGTCGGCGGAGCACCGAGTTGTCAACCCATTCCCGACCCTGGCCTCCCGGTCGAAACGCGCCCTTGTCGACCCGGCCCGACCGCTCGAGATTCTCGAGTGCGGTCTCGACGACGCCGTTGGGGAGACTCAGCGCCGCCGCAGCCTCTATTGACGTGAACGGACCGTGAGTTCTGGCGTAGCGCCCGACAACGTCTCCCAGAGGGTCCTCGACCGGCTCGAGAAAAGCCTGTGGAACACCCGGCGGAGGTTGGACCCCGAGACCGTCACGAAGGCGGGCGACGTCCTCGATGGCCGCCCATCTCGTTTCTCCACCGATGACGACCTCCACAACCCTTCTCTGACCCATGAGATCTCGAAGTGCCGTCGGGACATCGACGCTCGAAGTCCGCACCTCTATGTCAACGACTGAAAGTGGTCCTAGATCACGAAGCAGGTCATGGAGTCGGTCCGGGTTGGTGGCCCTTCGGTTGTCAGTCAGATGCTGGAGCTCGAGTTCCACCGCCACGACGACTTCCGGATCGATCAATTCGCGTAATTCGCCTTCACCGAGGAGCTCTCGAAGCAGGTCGCGGTCGAGTGTCAGCGCGGCAGCGCGTCTCTCCGCGAGCGGGGCGTCGGCTTCATAGAGGTAGGCGGCCACAAACGAGAAGAGAAGCGACGATGCGAAAGGGCTGGGCCCGTGGGTGTCGACCGATGCCACTCGGATCTTTCGGGATCGAATCTCCCCAAGGACCTCCTGCAGCGAAGGGAGGTCGAAATCGTCCTGGAGAATCTCGCGGTATGTCTCGAGGAGGATCGGAAATGATCCGAATTGCTTGGCCACGCCGAGGAGGTCGGCCGATTTGCGTCGTTGCAGCCATAGAGGGGTGCGTTCGCCGGGCCGGCGGCGTGGGAGAAGTAGCGCCCGTCCGGCAGCCTCACGGAACCGCGCGGCGAACAGAGCCGTGTCGGCGAGGTGATCAACCAGGAGCGCCTCTACCTCTTCGGGGTCCAGAAGGAGATCGTCCGCCTCAGGCGGATCGTCAGAGTCGGGAAATCGGAATGCGATGCCGTCGTCGGACCAGATCACGTCCACGTTGGTTCCGTAGCGACTTCTGAAACGATGACGGAGGGCCATGCCCCACGGCGCATGAATCCTGGCTCCCAGGGGAGAGAGGAGCACCACCCGCCAATCGCCGATCTCGTCTCTGAAACGCTCGACAACGATGGTCTGATCGGTGGGCAGGACTCCCGTGGCCTCCCTCTCCTCCTCGATGTATGCGATCAGGTTGCGCGAAGCCAATTGGTCGAGGCCGTACTCGTCGCGGAGGACCGTCTCCGCTGTCTCCTGATCACGGCCCGCCATCTCGCGGACGAACCTTCCCACGGCGCGGCCGGTCTCGAGCTGCCTACCGAACATGTCTCCATGCCAGAAGGGCATTTTTGCCGCAGCGTCGCCTGGCGCAGGAACCACCTCGACCTGGTCATGGGTGATCCGGGTGATCCGCCATGCGCTCGAGCCGAGCAGGAAGGTGTCGCCCTCTCGAGACTCATAGACCATCTCCTCATCGAGTTCCCCAACCCGACTCCCGTCGGGAAGTGTCACCCGGTAGAGACCACGATCGGGGATCGTTCCCGGGTTGGTCACCGCGAGTTGTCTCGCCCCAGGTCGAGCTGTCACCTCTCCGGTGGCGCGGTCCCAGGTGATACGGGGTCTCAGCTCTGCGAAGAGATCCGACGGGTACCGACCCGACAGCATGTCGAGGGTCTCGTCGAAGACCTGACGGCTCAGTTCGGAGTAGGGCGATGCTCGCCGTGTCATCTCGTATAGATCGTCGGCCGACGTGTCGCCCGACACGGTTTGTGCGACCAACTGCTGGCAAAGGACGTCGATCGGGTTGGTCGGTATCCGTGTCTGCTCGACATGCCGCTTGGCCATTTCACCGGCAACAACGGTGGCGACGAGTAAGTCTCCCCGGTACTTCGGAAAGACCTTTGCCCGCGAAACGCCACCCACGTGATGTCCCGATCTTCCCACCCGCTGAAGACCCGATGCCACGGAAATGGGTGCTTCCACTTGGAGCACGAGATCGACGGCGCCCATATCGATCCCGAGTTCCAGTGACGATGTGGCGACAACCGCCTTGAGCTCGCCGCGCTTGAGAGCCTCCTCGATTTCGAGACGCTGTTCCCTGGCCACCGACCCGTGGTGGGCGCGGGCGAGATCCTCCCCGGCAAGGTTGTTCAACTCTGAGCAGATTCGCTCGGCGAGACGACGCGAGTTGGCAAAGACAATCGTGCTGTTGTGGTCTCTGATCTGGCTGAGCAGTTGGGGGTAGATGGCCGGCCATATCGACCTGGTGGGAGTGTGGTCAGGATCGAGAGGGTCCGGCTCTCCAGGCTCGTTCATGTCTTCGACCGGGACAACGATCTCGAGGTCGAGCTCGCGATCGTGAGGGACGTCGATGATGGTGACCGGTCTCGGGCTCCATTCATCGTCATCGACCGTGCCACCCCCGAGAAATCGAGCGATCGCGTCCAGTGGGCGCTGGGTTGCCGAAAGACCGATGCGTTGTGGTGGCTCATCGGTGATTGCTTCGAGTCGCTCGAGGGAGAGGGCGAGGTGGGCACCGCGTTTTGTGCCCGCGACGGCATGTATCTCGTCCACGATCACCCAGCGCACGCTTCGGAACACCGATCGAACGGCCGACGTCAGCATCAGGTAGAGCGACTCGGGTGTGGTGATCAGGATGTCGGGTGGGTTCCGCTCCATTCGGCGACGATCCTCTTGAGGGGTGTCGCCCGTTCGCAGGAAGGTCTTCAATTCGGGTAGCGGGTCACCGCCGAGACGTTCGGCGGCGTGACGGATACCGGCGAGCGGAGCCCTCAGGTTGCGGTCGACGTCGTGAGCCAGGGCCTTCATGGGGGAGATGTAGAGGACCCGGCATCGCTCGGCCCTTTCGGGAACCGGCTCGGTGAGAAGTTGATCGAGGGTCCAGAGGAAGGCAGCCAGGGTCTTGCCCGACCCGGTTGGTGCGTGGATCAGCGTGTGGTCGCCAACAGTGATCGCCGGCCATCCCCAAGCCTGTGCCCTGGTCGGCGTGGCAAACGAGGCCTCGAACCACGTCCTGGTTGCCGGTGTGAAAGTCTTCAGCGGGTCCACACCCGGAAGGTATCAGGAGATGGTGACAAGAACCCAGGGGCTCTGCGACCTGACTGGGCCAACAACAGCCGAGACATGGTTGCTGGGTGGTGCAATGCTCAAATGCGAGCGGCCCATGCATCAGGACCCGGAATCAGGCGATGAGCTCCAGGGGGAGTCTGTCGACGGCGGCAATCTCCAGGAAGACGTCGACGACGGCCGGGTCGAATTGGGTGCCGGCGTGGGTGCGGATCTCATTGACGGCAAACTCAACGGGGAGAGCCGGTTGGTATGCCCTGACCGATGTCATCGCGTCGAAGGCGTCGGCGACGAGAACGATGCGGCTGAGGATCGGAATGTTGTCCGCCTCCAGGCCAAACGGGTAGCCACCACCGTCATAACGCTCGTGGTGGTAGAGGATCGCCTCGGCGACCTTGGGCTCGAGACGACTTCGGGTCATGGCGAATCCCATCTCAGGATGCCGTCTCATCAACTCGAATTCCTCCTCGGTCAGCGGGCCGGGTTTACCGAGGATCGTTGGGTCGAAGTGGATCTTGCCGACGTCGTGAAGGATGCCCGCCAGTGCCAGTCGGTCGAGATCCGTATCTCCGAGCCCGATCCCGGCGCCGAGGTCGACCGCCAGGTCAGAAACACGATGAACATGACCGTGGAGATCCTCGATGACGTCCTCCATGACCTCGATCAGTATGTCTGTTGGTATTTCCCGCATATTGCTCACCACAGAACGTTAAGTTTGCCTATTCTACGCGGTGAGTGTATGGGTCGCCCGTCCCAATTGGCACAATGACCGTATGGATGTGGCAACAGACCTGGTTGAAGTCTTTCTCCGTTCCAACGGCTACCTCACATTGTCGGAACTGCAGATCCAGTCCTTGAACAAAAGAGGTGATTGGGAGACCGTCACCGACGTTGACATTCTGGCCCTGCGGTTCCCGGGCCGGGTGTTCATCGCCGATACCCACGACTCGGCGATGGCGTCCGAATTGGAAGTTGCGGGTGTGCCACTCCTTCTCGAAGAGGACACAATCGACGTCATCATCGGTGAGGTGAAGGAGGGCGAGGCGACATTGAACCCGTCGCTGACCAAGCACGAGACTCTCCACACGGCGTTGCACCGTCTCAGTTGGATCTACTCCGAAGGCGACCTCGATCGGGTGGTCGAAGACCTCCGGGAGAAAAGTGTGTGCTACACCCCCGCCAGGGGTGGCGGCACGGTGCGGACCCGGCTCGTCGCCTTCGGTCAGGCGCCCGAAGTGACGATGAATGTCATCCCTCTGGAGGTGATCCTCGAACGTGCGCTCGGCACTCTCGAAAGCCATGACGCCCTCCTCCGCTCGGCACGATCGTCCAGTCCTGCGGCAGCCATGCTGAAGCTTCTCCACAAGACAGGGTTCCAATTCAGTCGTGATCCTTGAAACGCTCCACGTACTGATTTATGGCGGCATCGTGCTCAGGCGTTGAATGGGCCACCGCCTGCAGCGCTGCCGAAAACTCCAGGAACGAGTCGAGGCTCATCGTCCTCGACTGGCGGAGAAGACGCTTGGCCAACACCACCGCGGGTCGTGGCTTGGATGCGATGGTTCCCGCCAGTTTCTTGACGTGGTCCTCCATCTTGTTCTCCGGGACGACCTTGAGAAGGACACCGAGTTTGACGGCTTCGTCGGCGTCTATCGAGCGTGCTGTCAGTGAGAGCTCGGTTGCCCGCTGCCAGCCGACGACTCGTGGGAGCAACCATGCGCCACCGTCACCGGGGATGATCCCCATCTCGATGAACGTGTGAGCGAACCGCGCACGTGGAGTGCCGATGCGAAGATCACAGCCCAGAACCAGGTCGAAGCCGGCGCCAATCGCAGGTCCGTTGACAGCGGCGATGGTGACGAGGTCGGTGGTGGCCATGAACCGTGTGAGCTGCTGAATCGTTTCCCGGTAATTCTCAGTGATCTCGGCCGGGTTACCGGCGAACAGACCATCCTTGGCGGCCATGTCCTTGACGTTTCCACCTGCCGAGAAGGCGGGGCCCTCGGCTTGGAGAACCATCACGCCGATGTCAGGGTCCGTCTCGGCGTCATGGATGGCATCGAGAAGATCTTCCAGCATCTCTCCGCCGGTGAGGGCGTTACGAGTTTCGGGCTGGGCGAGTGTGATCACCGCCACGCCGTC
>SDBT01007886.1_pt1 | contig 17471 bp, 14 predicted proteins | sample 2277101 | NCBI WGS metagenome assembly SDBT01 (sample SAMN10404973, study PRJNA504765) | marine sediment metagenome | isolation source: marine sediment core GS10_PC15, 103 cmbsf | place: Arctic Ocean: Southern Knipovich Ridge | collected 2010 | reverse complement strand
ATGGAAAACTCTTGAAGCCTTCGGGGCTGTTATCAGATATATTGAGGTCCTTTCTGAAGACTGCACGCTCGATTATGACATGGCGGCGCGGGTAATAAATAAAAAAACAAAACTTGTAGCCGCAGGATATGCGTCCAACGCTGTCGGGACTATAAACGATATAAAAAAACTCGCCCGGCTCGCACATGACTCCGGCGCGCTGATGTTTACGGATGCTGTCCATTATACTCCGCATTTTCCGATAGATGTAGAGGACCTTGGAACCGATTTTCTGGTTTTTTCCGCGTATAAGTGCTTCGGCCCGCATGTCGGTTTTTTATGGGGTAAAAAAGAGCACCTGTATAGATTCAACCCCTACAGACCCTGGCCCTCGTATGACAAAGTGCCGCAAAAATACAACCTGGGTACCCCGAATATGGAAGGGTTTGCCGGTGCCAGGGCAGCGATCGGCTATATTGAAGGCATAGGTGCTGATTACGGCAGCAAGTTTAAAAATAGTTTTAAAAACTTTAAAAAAAGAATGCTTGATCTCAAGACCGGGATGGCTGCCATAGCCGAGTATGAGCTGGGGTTGTCAAAGCTGCTGATGGAAGGATTGAAAGATATTGAGGGGGTGAAGGTCTACGGGATAACCAATGCCGGGATCTTTGACAAAAGGTGCCCTACGTTCTCATTTACTGTAAAAGATATGACCTCGGAGGATATTTGTAAAAAGATGAGCGCTGAAGATATATATGTGTGGAATGGTGAAGACGGTCTCGGCGCCCTTGAGCTTGTTGAATATCTGGATATCGTGAAAATCGGCGGCCTCTTAAGAGTGAGTATCGAGCACTATAACACGAAGCAGGAAATTGAACGTTTTCTGGAAGTCCTGGGTGAAATATCCATGTAAGAAATCGGGCGCTTGGGGAATGAATTAGTTCTTGGTGCAACCTCTCAAACTTTGTTTGAGCTAAAGCCGGGCAAGCCCGACAACGTCGGGTGTCCTGAAGCAGCCGGTTTAAACCGGAGTTGCACCAATTCATATAAAGATGTGATAAATGCACCACCGGAACCCTGCGGAAAATGGTTAAAGTAATCAGGTAATTCAAGGAGAGAATAATCGAATTCGACATTAAACCGATCGAAACAAAGAAAAGATATGTACTGGTTATTGATACGATCCTGGATTTTATACGGGAGGGTGCCTTTAAAAAGGGTGATAAACTTCCGCCTGAGCGGCTTATGGCGGAAAAGCTTCGGGTAAGCAGACCTTCGGTGAGGGAAGCATACTGTGTCCTCGAAATGGTCGGTATTCTGGAGAGCAAGGTGGGGTCGGGTACATTTGTAAAATCCGGCAATATTGATCAGATCTCGATAAACAAGATCAAAGACATAGCCACAGAGGAGGAAAGCCCTTTTGAGATAATCGAAGTAAGAAAGATCATCGAGCCGGAAATCGTCGCTATGGCGGTTAAAAACGCGGTCCCGGAAGATATTAAAGAAATCGAAAAACTGCTCGACATGATGAAGTCGGAGGTGGAAAGCAGCGGAGGCTACAGCGTGGAGACAGACGCGCGTTTTCATATCAGGGTCGCGCAGGCATCAGGAAACGCCGTGTTTTTTAATATAATGAAGTATATAATGGTTTTACTTCGTGAACGGCTGTGGGATTTTATTATTGACGGGCCCCTGGCGAATTCAGAAGACTTAAAAAAGGACCTTGAGTTTCACGAAAATATCCTTAGATGTATAAAAGAAAATGACCAGAAAAGCGTGAGACCAAACATGCTGAGAAGGTTTAATGAGATCCAGAAAATGATCGAACAATAGACAAATATATTTGTACATGGCGTCCCGCGATCTGGTAATAAACATATCTAATCGAAAATACGGTCCTTCTACAACAAAGGCTGTCCACATCAGGGGGGAATAAATGGATTTAATGCTGAACGGTAAAACCGCGATCATAACAGGCAGTACGGGCATATGCAAAGAAATAGCCCTGACCCTGGCAAAAGAGGGGGCGGATATCGCTATAACATATCTGTATGACAAAGATAAGGACGCGGCAGAGGATTCCATGGCAAAAATAAACAGCATGGGTCGAAAAGCGATCTCTATCTTCTGTGATGTAATGAACTTAAAAGATATTGAAAACATGGTCGGTGCGGTGTTAAAGGAATACGGGGAAATAGACATACTTGTCAACTGCGCAGGCGTTTGCACATCTGTACTTGCCCAGGACGTTACTGAAGAGCAGTGGGATCTGGACATAGGGGTCGATCTGAAAGGTTTGTTTTTCTGCTGTAAAGAAGTTTTCAACAGAGCAATGAAAGGGCAGAACAGCGGCAGTATAGTAAATATATCATCCGTCCTGGGCGTGGATCCCATAAAGACGAACCCGATCTACAGTGTGGCCAAGGCAGGTGTGATACATCTGTCCCGCTATCTTGCCATTGAGTGGGGCCCCTTTGGTGTCAGGGTGAACGCGGTGTCACCCGGGTGGACCGCTACGGAAATGCTGATCGAGTTCCAGAAAAGCGGGAAAAGCGCCGATCCAAATTCGGTCACAAGGAGTGTCCCCCTGGGAAGGTTCGGCAAGCCTTCGGAAATAGCAGATCTTGTCGCCTTTCTCGCGTCGGAGAGAAGCAGCTACACAACCGGGTCGAACTATGTAGCGGACGGAGGCATGATAGCAGGTGTCAGGTTGGCATCGCTGATAAACGGCAAAATAGACATGCTGTAATTTGTTTAAGAGTCTAATGATCGAGAATAAATAATGTATTCTTGGAGGAATCTATGGCTGAAATAAATGACTTAAAAGAAAAAATAAAAAAACAGGTGGATGAAATAAGCCCCCGTGCCGTGGAAATTGCCGATCACATCTTTGACAACCCTGAGCTCAGCCAGAAGGAGTATGAAACCCGGAAATATCTGGCACAGGAGCTCGAGAAGAACGGTTTCAAGGTCGAAAAGGGTGTGGGCGGGATGGAAACCTCTTTCAGGGCTGAATTCGACACTAAAAAGGAAGGCCCCTCGATCGCTTTTATTGCGGAATATGACGCCCTGCCGGTGATGGGACACGCCTGCCATCACCACATAATAGCCTCTTCAAGTGTAAACTGCGCTATCACGCTCAGTAAAATGAGCGACGAGCTGTGCGGCAAGATCTTTTGTTTCGGAACCCCTGCAGAAGAACTTATGGACGCGAAGGGGATCATGATCAGAGAAGGAGCGTTTGACGGAATAGACGCGGGTTTTATGTTCCATGGCGGATGTAAAAACAATACAAATCTTATCGTTCTGGCCGTGGACGGTCTTGAGTTTAATTATAAAGGAAAAGCTGCTCACGCCGCAGCCGCCCCTCATGAAGGGATAAACGCCCTGGATGCTGTGATTCTTCTTTTCAACGCGGTCAACGCGTTGAGGCAGCAGTTGAAAGAGGATGTCCGCATCCACGGAAACGTGACAAAAGGCGGCGACGCGGTAAATATTATTCCTGGAACGGCTGCCGCGCGTTTTTATGTCCGTTCTCAGCAGAGAAGATATCTGAATGACGTTGTTGAAAAGGTAAAAAACTGTGCCAGGGGCGCTGCTCTTCAGACCGGTGCGGAGCTTGAAATAGTTGTATACGAAGATCCGGGCAACGATCTGCTGAAGAATACGGTGCTTGTCGAAGAGTTCGAATCCAATTTTGAGTCGCTTGGTGAAGTGATCGACCCCGAACCTTTTTTGCTGGGATCTTCGGATATCGGTAATCTGAGTTATAAAATGCCGGTCATCCACCCCATGGTCAAAACCGGCGGGGAAGGTTACGCGCTTCACACGGACGAATTTTTAAAGTTCGGTAAAACAGAAACTGCTTATCACGGTATGTCGGTGGGAATGAAATCGGTCGCAATGACGGCTGTAAGGGCCTTGATGGACCCCGGCTTTTTAAAGAAAGCAAAGGACGATTTCAATGAGCGGACCAAAGGTCTTTGATAAGAAAAAGCAATCACACCAAAATCATAAAAGGAGGTTCATATGGATTTGTCAAGTATTCCGGTAATCGATAGTCACTGCCACCCTTTTGACCCCTCGAGGGAGGACGATGATTTCAGGGTTTATTTTAACATGTCTCTGTGGAGGCCGCCGACCGAGGTTGTGGTCGACACGATTGTCACACGGAAGCTCATGAGAGAGCTTGGAAAGTTCCTGGGGGCACCTTACGGGGCGGACCAGGAAACGATCGCGAACGTGAGGAATGAACAGTATAAAGCCGACCCGAAAGGCTATACTCAAAAACTTTTTAAATCCAACAATCTTGAAACGATGCTTGTGGACACAGGATTTCCTCACGAAGAGTTTACAGGCTACAGCGTGGATCTGAAGACTTTTGCCGATCTCGTGCCCTGCAAAGTCTACCCGATCTTCAGGATGGCCCCGACGATCTTTACGATCTTCAAAGACCATCGGGCCACTTTTGAGGAGGCTGTCGACATAATGGAGAAGGATATGAACAAGGCCATTAAACAGGACAAAGTGGTGGCGATGAAATCAATTATCGCCTATGAAACCGGGCTGGCAATAAGGAAATGGTCAAAGAAAGACGCCCAGGAGGCCTATGACAGGTTCAGGAAAGATAAAAACAGAGATGATGAAAAGATAGTCAGGGAATATTTTGTTGTGATGGGGCTTTTGGCATGTAAAGAAAATGATCTGCCGATGCAGTTCCACACCGGCCTCGGAAGCGCGCCGATCCTCAATCTGCTTGACTCGAACCCGATCCTTATGCAGGATATACTCGCGGATGACGATATAAAAGAAGTCACTGTAATAATCACACACAGCGGATATCCGTTCACAACTGAGGCAGGCTACCTGTGCAGCGTTTATCCCAACTGCTACTGCGACGTGACAGCAATTACACCCTATACCGGTCCCGCATTGAAAAAAGCCATACTCAGTCTTCTTGAGTTCTCTCCCGCCAACAGGATCATGTTCGGGTCAGACGGGGTCATAATACCTGAAACCTACTGGTTTGGTATCAAGCAGGGGGTAAAAGTGCTCGGGGACGCTCTTGGAGAATTGGTGACTGCGGACTGGATCACGGCACGGGAAGCGGTTGAGTTTGCCGAGATGATCCTGCACAAGAACGCTCAAAAAGTTTACAAACTGTAGGATATATCATTTAATAGAGGGGTACAAAAATTGGAAACAGGATTAAAAGGAAAAACAGTGCTGTTATCGGGAGCGTCCGGAGGTATCGGATCTGAAATAGCCCGTTATTTTACCAGAGAAGGCGCAAAGCTCATACTCACATACCTGGATGATGAGAGGGGAAAAGCCGAGATAAAGCTGCTTGAGGAAACATTGAAAGACGGCCGGCCGCCAGGCGAGTATATTACCGTGGTCGCCGATCTGACAGTTGAAAGTGAAGTTGATAAAATATACAAAGCCGGAGAGGACAAATACGGGAGGATCGATATTCTCGTTGCCTGCGCGGGTGTATGGTCGGAGACAAGGAACGTTGCGGACAGGCCTCTAAAAGAGTGGAACATGGCCTTTAAGCTGAATTCAACCGCCGATTTTCTGCTCACAAGAGGGTTTTTTAGAAACTTACGCAAATACAAAGAGGACCGCGCGGTCGTTGTGTATATAGGTTCCACAGCCGGTATGATAGGCGAGGCTTATCACCACGACTATGCCGCAACCAAATCTGCGATAATATACGGGCTGGCCCAGTCCCTGAGGGTTGAAATACTCGATTACGCCAGGCTCGGCAGGGTCAATGTGGTCTGCCCGGGCTGGTGCGCAACACCGATCACCGAGGAGATGCTCAAGGACAAACAGTTTGTTCATGAGATCACATCGACTATTCCTCTGAGAAAAGTGGCTACTCCAAAGGACATCGCTGCCGCGGTCATTTACATGGCCTCGGATGAGCTGTCAGGACATGTTACAGGGGGTGTGCTCACAGTAGGGGGAGGAATGAACGGCAGGCTCCTGCACGGCGAGCTTAAACCTATTACAGAGGACCTCAAGCCTTACTGAAAATCTCCGAGACCGGGGTGAGAAATAATTAATTCACGGCGGCAGCTCAGGCACTGCCCGGCCTAGTCGGGTAAATCCCGGGCCATTGCCGGCAACTGCTTTGTTCCAGGGGTATCTTTATGGCTTTCAATAATCTGTTTAAACCTATTAAACTCGGTAAACTTGAAGTGAGAAACCGGGTCGTCTTTGCTCCCATAGGGATCGGGGCATACAACGACGATGAGACCGTCAATGAAAAGTATTTTCCATTTATTACCGAGAGAGCGAAAGAAACCGGGCTGATGATAACACAGGGGACGCGCCCGTCTTTGAAAGGCGGGGTGAAACTGATAGGCTGCTACGACGACCGGTTTATCCCGAGTCTCACAAAGTTCGCGGACTCTGCCCACAGGAACGGGGCAAAAATATTTCTGCAGCTTGTGGTGGTAGGCGGTAATGATCCTCTCGGGGGATACGCCCCTTCGGTGGTCGATATAACCCTTTACAAGGACCAATGGGGGAGGGGCGGCGCCAACAAACCAAAAGAACTGAAAAACCATGAAATAAAGGAGCTTGTGGAAGAGTTTGCCCAGGGCGCCCGAAGGGCACGGGATGCGGGGTTTGACGGTGTTGAAGTGCACGGCGCGTATGGATACCTTATATCCGCCTTTATATGCCCGGCCACGAACCGGAGAAACGACGAATACGGCGGAAATTTTGAGAACCGGTTGAGGTTCCCTGTGGAAATTATCCGCAGGATCAAAAAGGTTTGCGGTGAGGACTTTCCGGTCGGTTTCAAATTTAATTCACATCAGGAAATCGAACCCGAAGGTATCGATGAAGATCTGGGTGTGAAAAACGCGCAGAGGATCGCCCGTGAAGGTGTAGTTTATTTACATGAGGTGACAATGGGCGAAGACGTGATGTACATGCAGATGGCAAAGTACCCGTCAATGCCGACGATGTATCAGCCCCGGAACACCACTGTTTCCCTGGCTGAAAATTTGAAAAAACATATAAAGGACGTACCCATAATCGCCGCGGGCGGAATAACAAAACCTGAAGAGGCTGACGAGATCATCAAGCAAAACAGGGCCGATATGGTTGCCGTGGGAAGAGCACTGCTCGCGGACCCCCACTGGACGTACAAGGCAGGCAGGGGTGAGCGGATTACACCATGTATAAAGTGCCTCGTGTGCCACAACGAGGTTGTCAGGAGAGGGGCTTTCGCGGGATGTACGGTAAACCCGTACCTCGTTCGTGAAACGGAAGCGCCGCTTGTTCCGGCTGAGAAACCCTTGAAAGTTATGGTGATCGGCGGAGGCCCGGCCGGTGTTACTGCTGCAGTCACTGCTTCAAAAAGGGGTCATGAAGTATGTCTCTACGAGACGCAGGAAGAAGTCGGGGGCCAGCTCATCCCAGGGAGCGCGCCCGGGTTTAAGTACGAGTTCAAGGACCTGCTTGAATATTTCCGGGATGAATTGGCTGACAGCGATGTCAGGGTTGAGACAGGAAAGGAAGCGACAGCCGGGGAAGTGAAAGACGAGTCCCCCGATGTTATGATCATTGCAACAGGCGGGTACTCCATCATGCCGCAGGTGCCCGGTATCGATATGGACCACGTGATTCCTGCCACGCTGTGTTTGAAGAATCCTGACGCTGTTATAGGGAAAAAAGTGGTTGTTATCGGGGGCGGGGATGTAGGATGCGAAACAGCTGTCTTTTTAAGGAGAAGGAATAAAGAAGTGGAGATCGTGGAGAAACTCGGGAGTCTGATGGAGAAAGCGGAGATGAAATACCACACTATGGTCATGGAAAGGATGCTGGAGGAAGAGGGGATTGTTTTACACACATCCACGGAAGTGACAGATATAACAGAAGGCTCTGTAAAAGTAAAAACCGGGGATGGAAAAATATACGATCTGCCTGCCGATACGGTGGTTGTCGCTATCGGTATCAGAAAGGATCCCGGGTATGTTGAAAACCTCAAAAAAGCATGCGTGGTGTCTCATGTTGTCGGGGATGCGGGCGAACCGCGCACATTGAGGGAAGCTGTATTTGACGGAGATAAGATCGCGCGGTCAATTTGAAAGCGCCGTGTGGTTGAAGCCTTAAAGGGGAAAACTCGATGACTTCAAGGGAAAGAGTTTACGCCGTGTGCAATCATAAAGAGCCGGACAGGGTCCCGGTCTGCTTCGGGGGGTCAAGCTCCACTGTTGTCGATGAGGTCCCGCCAAACGGCACCGCTGCTTCAGACCTGTACAGGCTTGCAGGAATCACGGACGCGAAACCGGAATGGGGGCTTGTCGGAAATATTGTCGCGGCGCCCGATGACAGGGTAATAGAAATGCTCCATTCGGACATGCACTATTTATACGCCAATGTTCCGACCGACGTGGTGCAGGAGGATGAAAACACAAAGGTATGGCCCTTTTATTTCGGAATGAGGATAAAATCGGTCGGGCAGCATGACATGATCGATTTTACGAACCCCTCTATGGCCCACATGACGACACAGAAAGATATTGATGAATACCCTTACTGGCCCGACCTGAATACGGACATCATGGAAGGAGTTGTTGAAAAGGCGAGAGTCCTGCACGAAGAAACCGGCTACTTTGTTGTCGGGGACACGCCTTTTGCCTATTATCCTTTCAACGGGTATGGTTTTAACAGCGGAATGGATAAATGGCTGATAGACATGAAAATAAGGCCCGGGTTTTATCATACACTGGCCGAGAAGTTTCTGGAGGCCAACCTTGCGTTCACGGGTCAGTTTTATGAAGGTGTAGGACGGTACGTTGACTGCGCCATGATATACGACGATCTGGGGACCCAGGTGTCCGGTCTCATGTCTGTTGAAGATTACAGGGAATTTTACAGACCCTACCAGGCTGAGGTGATTAAGAATATCAGAAAGCACCTGCGGCCTGAGGCCAAGATCATGATCCACAGCTGCGGCGCTATTACCCAGTTTATACCTGATCTGATAGAGATAGGTGTTCAGATACTCAACCCCCTGCAGCCCCTGGCAAAAGGCATGGAACCCTGGAAGCTGAAAAAGGAGTTTGGAAATGACATCGCTTTCCTCGGCGGTCACGACACGCAGCTTCTCCTTCCAAACGGTACACCGGAGGAAAATATCGTCGGGGTAAAAAAACTGATCCGGGAGTACGCGCCGGGCGGGGGATATGTATTTGCAGCCAGTATAAACATACAGGCTGACACGCCTGCAGAGAACATTACAGCCTCATTTGACACCGCGTATGAATACGGGAAATACCCTTTAAACATACCGGAGGATGACGGGGCGCCGGGTATGGATTATGTGAGCTATATAAAAAGCCTTAAACTCGGAAGCAGGACAGGCTGTAAAACGCCTTTATAGCGCGGGCTGGCCAATTTGAGCTGTTTTATAGCGACCACTTGAGCCGTTTTACCGCGACAAATGTGCCGTAATTTATGGGTTTTATCGGAGGAGGTGATTTAGAATGTATGAACTCTACAACAAAGCAGACTACAAGCAGATGTTCACGATCAAGTGCCCTGCGGATGTAACAAGAGAGGAGTTGAAAGACTGGTGGTTCGGGCACGCCGAAAAAATGAAACGTCTGCCGGGATTAAAATGGTACACCGTTCTTTTTTCCCTGGAACCTTCCCCCTTTGGAGAGCCCGCCTTTGACGGTTTTGAGGAGCTGTGGTTCGGTTCGCTGGACGCCCTGAAAGAGGCGTACCGTACGGATATCATGAAGAGCGAGCTACGGGATATTAAAAAGCGCGGGTTTGATGACCCCGCACTTTTTCAGGCAGCCTGGCTTGAAGAAAATATCGTTTCGTTGAAAGGGTATGACAGGATCCCTGACAAAAAGAACATGGCGCATCTGACCGGTATTTGCAAGAGACCGCCGGATATGTCAAAAAAGGATCTAAAAGACTGGTTCTATCAGCACGCTGCCAGGGTGATCGATGAAGAGGGGCGCATGATAGTACCGGGGATCAGGTGGTACACTCACTGTTTTTCCGTTGATGATACCCCCTTCGGGCCTTCTTCGTTCGGGGGCTGCGCTGAAAACTGGTGGGACAGTCTAGATGAGATGAAGAGGGATTTTGATGGTGATGTAATGAAATCCCAGCTTGAGGACCGGGAGGAAAATATCGATGTGGTTGACCCTTCATATTTTCAGGGTATCTGGGCAGATGAATACATAATCGATTTATAGCGGACCGGAGTAAAGTTTACACTGTTACGCTTGACCGGAATGGCCTTCGTTGCCGGGTACGGATACCGGCAATGTCGATTCGCCGGGGGAAAGGAGGTGGTGCGGCGGAAAAAATAAGCGGTAAAGGATAACCATATTAAAAAAATTTTAAAGGAGAAAAAAATGAAGAAATGGATATTCATTCCAATTATCGTGGTGGTAGTAGCAGTTATATTGGTTTATTTTTTCATCATTAGAGCGCCAAAAGAAGAAATAGTTGAAGAAGTGGAAGAAGTAGAAGAGGTGGCAGTGGATAAAGATCAGATCGATCCGTGGATCTTCGAGATGAGAAAAGGGCTTGATCCCTACAGGGGCGAAATCAACTATAAAACCGAGAACGGTTTGGACCCCACCTGGGACACGGAGCTTGTCCTCACTATTGGTGAAGTCGAGAGGATCAGGGCGACAAATACAAAAGTAGGGTTCGTTATGGATGCAGCAGCCGGAGATTACACAACTGCCCAGCTGAAAGGAATGCAGGATGTTTTCGACCATCTCGGAATTGATTTTATCGGTGAGGTCGACCCGCAGTTCGATGTCGCGAAGGAGAAAGCCGGGGTAGAGGACCTTTTGACAATGGGCGCGGACGTGATCATCGGGGCGCCTATTGACGCTGTCGCTTCAGCCGAGTCTTTCAGGACGGTCGGGGAACAGGGCAAGAAATTCGTTATCTGGTCAAATATCCCGCAGGGATATGAGCACGGCAGGGACTTCGTCGGAATAGCAAGCGCAATGGCCGAGGACCTGGGAAAGTTTACCGTGGATATGTTGGCGGAGGGTATTACGGAAAAAACCGAGGTAGCCTATTTTTTCTTTGACGCCTCTTTCTGGGTTGTGAACATAATAGATGCCGCGGTCAAGAAGGCAATAGAAGATAATCCTTATCTTGAAATAGTAGAGGAGCTCGGCTTCACTGTCGAGTCTGAAGCTTTTGATTTGATGTCCGCGGCGATCCTCAGGCACCCGAATATCAAGAGAGCATACGGTGTCTGGATGGTACCTGCGACCTTCGCTGCGGATGCGGCTGTACAGATGAACCGCCCCGACATAAAGATCGCGGCTTTCGGTATCGACGCGCCGACACTGGTTAACATATTGACGGATGGGAATATAATCGGGACTACGTCCGACGACCCCTACCACATTGGAGCGAACCTCGGGCTTCTGGTCGGGTACGCGGCTATCGACAAAAAGGCCCCATTTTTTACGATCACGCCTGCACTTCCTATGACCAAAGACAACATTGAGGAAATATGGGCTATAGCCAATAAGATTCCGCTGCCTGAGATGGTGATACAGGCCTTGGAGCAGCAATAAATCTCGTTAAGTTTTAGATTACAAAGAGCAGAATAAGAGCCTGTCTTTTATTCTGCTCTTTAATATTACATCAAGCGCCAGGAAGGAGCCGTAAAAGTGAGCAAAGACCATAAGGAAAAGCAAGACCGTGCACTTGAACAGGAGATGGAAGGTTTGAAGGAAACCATGGCCATATACCTGGGTTTTTTGATCAAGGAAATAGTCAAAGAGTTCGGGGACAAAGGGCGGGAGGCTGTAAAAGAAGCTGCGAGAAAAGGCGGGCTTTACCAGGGAAAGAAATATTTAAAAGATAACAACGTCAAGGAAAGAGGGACAAAAGCGTTTGCCGAGTTTTTCAGCAGTATGAGCGATGTTGATCTTTTTAAAGTAAAAGTGGACGAACCGACGGATAAAAGGTGCGTGATCAGGACAAACATCTGCCCCTATATCAAATACTGGAAAGAAATCGGGATACCCGAAGAGCTGCCCGAATTCTGTGTCCTGGCTACTTATTATGACCTTGGTCTCGCTCAGGCGTTTAACCCGAAACTTTCGATCGAGCTCCCGGTTGATATGATGAGGGGCGATTGCGAGTGCAAATATGTTTTTGTGGAAAATGAATAATAATTTTTTGCTTTTCTTTCGTCCAAACCGGATTATTGTATGGTTAACGATATAATAAGCTGTTTTTTAGGTTTTTTTAAAAACGCAGCGTTTCCGCATGAGGGAGTTGACGATGAAGGCACTGAAGGTTTTTATGGCTGGCGTTTTGTTTTTTTGTTTTACAAATATCGCTTTTTCACAGGACCTGTCGACCCTCGGCATCATGGACGTGGTGCCGGCCGAGGGGGTTTCTGAATCTGAGGCTTCGGTCCTCACCAGTATTGTTTTTGACACTGTTTTTGAGCTTGGCAGCGAAAGATATAACATTATCGACAGGCAGGTCAGGGATGAACTTCTCAGCGAGCAGCGGTTTGCGTTGTCCGACCTTAGCGACGAGGTAGGCAGCGCTCTCGAGGCTGGAAAGTACCTTTCGGCAGATTACATGCTGATCAGCAGCTTCGCGAAGCTTGGATCCTATTATTATGTTACTTTTAAGATAGTAAACGTCAGCACAAGCCTGGTAGAGAGCAGCTCCAGGGCTAAAACAGAAAATCTGGATGATATTGAGGATACAATATACACAAGTATTTCAGATCTGTTAAATATCGAAATCGAAATGCTCGTAACTGAGGAAGGATCCAGTGAAAAGCTGAAAAAAATACTAAAGACAAAGCCGTCGTACGTCAACATAAATAAGATACCTGTAAATGAAAGAATTCTTCTTTACGAAAGGGCCGATGAGCTTTACAGGATCTGGAATGGCGTAAATTTTGCGGGTGCCTTTACCATGCTGGGGGCGGGGACATATCTGACTATTCGTCTTCTGACAAGCGACCTGAATGCCGGCGCACCGAGAGGGACAGGTGTGGCGATCGGAGTGATAGGGGCTGGAGCGATACTGTCCGTGCTTGGTATTATTAAATCCAGGCACTATACCGGGTGGAAGCGTAAATTAGGTCCCTACGTTCCGGAAAGGATCGCCGAGGAATGAGACGCTGTCGAAATACCGCCGCCCGGGGGTATGCCGCCTTTGAAAAGGCTTGACAAATATGCCGCCCACCCAGGACCGGTAAAACATCAAGCTTTTCATGAATAAACCCTGTTATTTTTTCATCATTTTTAACAGTGTTTCAGCGCATTTCCCGGAAAAATCATTGTCATTTATATTATTGTCCATTTTTCTCACTGGGATGTCTTTCCTCAAATTCTTGATCAGCGAGTCAAAAAGCGCTCTGTCAGCCTGGGGCCACCAGAACTGCCCGCCGGGCGCGTCTATCATGCTGAGACCTTGTAAAGGAAGAAAAACTGCGGACGGGCCGCTGCTTTTGTTCAATTTTTCAGCTATTATACGGCCGAGCTCTTTATTTTCTTTTATGTCAGTCCTCATTAGGGTTATGTCCGGTGTGTGCCTGTAGAACTTTCTTCCGTTGAATTTTTGCGGTACAGTTTCAGGTTTCCAGAAGTTTACCATATCGAGGCAGCCCGGAACAACCACCTGGGGTATCCCTTTTTTCGAGGCAGCGTCAAGTCGTTCCCTGCCGGCTGACAGGACTCCTCCCACAAGTTCGTCAGCCCATTCTGTCGTTGTAATATCAAGCACACCGGAAATATAGTCCGACTCGATAAGGCTCTCCAGTATTTTACCGCTTGTCCCTGAACATGGAAAGACCACAACTTCGTATCCGGAGTTCTCAATTATTGTCCTTGCGTGTTCCACGGCCGGGGTTGTGTTGCCGAACATGGTCGCCGCGATAACGGGCCTGTCTTCAACTTCCCGGACACTTACATTTACCATCCCGCAGACAGCTCCCGCAGCCCTGGCAAAGACTCCACGGCTTATTTTGTTGAGTCCTGAAATATCCACGATGCTCGGGACCATAGTAATGTCTTTTACACCTACATAGGATGAAACATCCCTTCCGGCAACTGTGGAAACCATTACTTTTGGGACCCCATACGGCAGAGTGCGCATTCCCTCACAGGCTATCGAAGTCCCGCTGCCCCCTCCCAGGGCGATCACCCCGTCGAACTTTCCTTCCGCGTACAGTTTCGGCAGTATAACGGAAACCCCCCTGCCCATTGCGGCTACAGCTTTCCCCCGGTCTTTTTGCGCCTTGAGCACGCAGATATTCTCCCCGGCAGCCGTTGCTATATCTTCTCCTGTAATATCGGGGGTAAATAAAGGCTTGTTTAAAATACCGGTATCGAGTGTCAGTGTTTTAAAACCTCTTTTCTCGATGTGACTTTTTAGAAAAGAGTATTCTGCACCTTTTGTGTCAAGGGTACCTATCATTGCTATAGTTTTTTTCATACGCGCCCGGTATCGATTTAATTGCCCATAATGTAAAATATATATAATTTTTTATATTATATTTATTTCTTACCTTTTACAAATAATTTTATCAAGTATTTTCGGAGAGACCTATGGTCGATAAAGCGAGGAAAATATTTAATTCATCAGGTGAGCACCGGGTGCTGGTTACCAGAGAGCTCCCGGGAGCGCGTTGGCTCGAGATTTTTGAAGAGGCCGGCTGCAGGGTTGAAATATGCTCATCACAGGAGGTCATGAGCGGGGATGAAATCAGGAGTGAAGTCGGTGATCATTGCGATGGTGTGATAGGGCAGCTGACAGAAGCCTGGAACGAAGAGATCTTCTCGGCGTTAAAAATTGCGGGTGTTAAAGTCTACAGCAATTATGCTGTCGGCTACAACAATGTGGATGTAGAAGCGGCTACAAGCTGTGGTATACCGGTAGGGAACACCCCGGGCGTGCTGACTGAAACAACGGCCGAGATGGCAGTCACGCTGACTTTGGCGGCAGCCCGGCGGGTTATTGAAGCCGATAAATTTACACGGGGAGGGAAATACCGGGGCTGGCAGCCTTCGATGTTTCTGGGGAAACTTCTGTACCGTAAAACCGTCGGTGTGATTGGCGCCGGCCGGATCGGATCGGTCTACGGGAAAATTATGGTGGAGGGATTCAAAATGGACCTGATCTACCATGATATCCGCCGGAACGAAACGCTTGAAAAATATATTTCAGACTACAGCCGGTTTCTGACGGAGCACGGTGAAAAGCCGGTGGCCTGCGATTACGCGGGCACGGCGGATGAGGTGCTGGCCAGGGCTGATGTTGTGAGCCTTCACCCTGTGCTTGACAATACCACTTTTCATCTGATCAACGCGGCCCGGCTGGATTTGATGAAAGAAGACGCGGTGCTCATAAACGTCAGCCGCGGACAAGTGGTCGACGAGGCAGCCCTGGTTGCCCACTGCCGGGATCATCCGACTTTCCGCACCGGACTGGATGTGTACGAGGCAGAGCCGGATATGGCGCCGGGACTTGCCGGGCTGGATAACGCTGTGATCGTCCCCCACATTGGTTCAGCTACCGGATGGACACGGGAGGGTATGGCTGTGCTGGCTGCCTGTAATGTAGCCGCGATCCTCAGAGGGTACCCCGCGTGGCGTAAAACGCAGAATATCGATCCGTTCCTGGGGGACGACCCGCCAAGAGCTGCCCCGGGCATTGTAAATGCTGATGAGTTAAGCATACCGTACTACAGGGGAGATTGAGTCCCTGCCAAGCTCCGTGGGTACAGCGGCTGCCAGGACTTGATCCGGATGCCTGCTACCAGCTTTCTATTGTTTCTTTGGCTTCTTTTAAATCGTCATTCTGCTCTTTTGTCCTGCCGGAAACCCCCTCGAGCCCGGTTATTACCCATTCCAGCAGATCCCGGGCCTCTTCCCGGTCCGTGATATTTTTTATTTTCATAGTCCCTTCATAATAAAAACTTTTTTTCAGTATCCCGGTTTCGGCTTTGTATTTATCGGTCATTTTTTTGTGTTCTTTTTTGCGTCTCGACATAGACCAGTTTCGTTTATAAAGATGTTTTGCAAGCTCGGTGTAATAATCGTGATCGAATTTTTTCTCAATGCCGTTTCTGTACTGCTCTTCGTGAAGTTCTATGGCTTTCCGGCCCAGAGATACGGAATAACCTACATTGCCGAAGGAAATGGGAAAACCCGGGACCTGTTCATACAGCTGCCCGAGGACATAAAAAGAAACAGCGTGGTCCGGTTTGAGGACTACCGCTGTCGTTAGTAATTTTCTCATTTCATCCGCCTTCCTGAGCGCGTTTAGCACGCCTTTGATCTGCCCCCACCGGCCGAGATTCGCTGACTTCCAGAAATAACCCAGGTGATTGTCCGGGTCGAGCTCGATGGCCCTGGAGGCGTAACTTTCACCTTCCTCAAATATTTCAAGAAGCATTTCCGGACCGGCGCCGCTTTTTTCAGCTTCATCTCCAAGATTCAGGGCCGCCCTGGCCAGCCTCCAGTATAGCTCCGCCTTGCCGCTATTTCCCCTGACTGTATCCAGCGAATCCAGCAACAGGTTTTTTTCCCCTTTATAATTTTCCTCCTCGTTCAATTTATCAGCCCGGCCTGAGATATCCTGAATGTCTGAAAAAGCCCACGGGTAGGAAATAAAGAAGATGATTGTAAAGACGAGAAATATTTTTTTTGACATGTGTACCCCTTTTATCTATTTAACCGGTCTACCCACCCGAATCCGACAATACCAACTTTATGAGTTTTCATGGTAAAATTCCCATAAGTAATTTGAGCTATATTCCGGTACAGGATAGCGTAATTGTCCTTTTTTGTCAATTAACATAGCGGGATATTTTGGTTTCTGTCTGTACATTTGGTTGCTTAGGCGAATGCACGCCAATCCAATTTTGGTCGTTTCCTGAAATATCGTTTGTTCACGGGGTTGGGGTCTTCATCGGTGGGAAACTCACAATTGCAATGCTGTAAACCATACAGTCTTTAGACACCTAAACACCTGACATGCAAAAAGTGCGGGTGCAGCCGGCGCGATTAGTATATTTGTCATGTAGAAAATAACGGGCATTGGAGTTGATGAATTTAATACCGAACCGTTACTGTATAAACACCCGGGGATGATTTGTCAGTATATCCCGGGATCCCATAATTACCGAATGCTCCCTCTTCAAAGGAAAAATAATAAGTCTGCCCGTTGACGAGTGGCGGGGAGAAATCCTTTAATGTATATGTGGTATTATCATTAAAATTATCAAAGCTAAAAGTAATTTCAGTGCCGGTAAACCTACCTTCTGTTATAGTCATCAGGGATTTGACTGTTGGTTCATCGTTTCTATTGGTGCCTTCAAGCGTGATTATAAAGTTTGGATGTACATATTCTACAAGTACTATATCGGGCTTCACATCAGTACAACCAAAAAGAACCACACATAACAAAGCAACGTTTAAAATTATTATCTTTTTCAT
>SDBT01007885.1_pt1 | contig 17471 bp, 16 predicted proteins | sample 2277101 | NCBI WGS metagenome assembly SDBT01 (sample SAMN10404973, study PRJNA504765) | marine sediment metagenome | isolation source: marine sediment core GS10_PC15, 103 cmbsf | place: Arctic Ocean: Southern Knipovich Ridge | collected 2010 | reverse complement strand
CCTCTAAGTCACACGAACTCATTCAACTACGAAAGTATGCGTAATAACAAAAGCAGATATATGAGCAATTGGAAGAAGATTTGCGACTAGAGAAGATAAGATATCAAAAACAAGCACGTGACCTGAAGATTGCTTCCATCCTTTTATCATGCCTTTTTATAGGCTTGCCGCTTATTCACTATACATTCTGAATTCAAAAAGGGGCCTGGAATTCCAGGCCCCTTTTTATTCTACTCCCAATCAAGTGAACCACCGGTCTGATATTCGGTCACCCGTGTTTCAAAGAAGTTTTTCTCTTTACTCAAATCAGTCGATTGCGACATCCATGGGAATGGATTTTTCTTGCCATACAATTTTGGCAAATCAATGCGCTCGAGCCGGCGATCAGTGATGTATTCAACATAGTCACAGAACTGTTCGGCGTTAATACCAAGCATTCCTTGCGGACAGGCATCAAATGCATAGTTCTTTTCAAGTACTACTGATTGCTTAATCAAATCAACAATCTCATCTTGAAACTCTTTCGTCCAGACCTCAGGATTTTCTGCCTTGATGGTATTAATCAAATCGCAGCCAAAAGCCAAGTGTAAGCTTTCATCGCGCATGATATATTCAAACTGCTCACCAATGCCCACCATTTTATTCTGACGCTTGAGTGCAAGCATCATGGCAAAACCGGCGTAGAAAAAAATACCTTCCATGATCACATAAAAACCAATCAAATCATGCAGAAAACGTTGAACATTTTCAGTTGTGTCTGTGGTGAACGTTGGGTCTGACACCGATTTGGTGAGCTCAATGACAAAATCGTCCTTCTCTTTAATGGAAGGAACTGTCATGTACATGTTAAAGATTTCATCAGGATTCAGCCCCAATGAATCACAACAATAGATAAACGTGTCTGTATGCACCGCCTCTTCATATGCTTGGCGCAATAAGTATTGCCGACACTCAGGATTAGTTACATGTTGGTAAACCGCAAGAACCAAGTTGTTTGCCGTTAATGATTCTGCCGTGGAGAAAAAGCCCAAGTTCCATAAAATCAGACGCCGCTCGTTTTCACTGAGTACATCAGCTGATTTCCATTGCTCGACATCTTTTTGCATCGAAACTTCTTCCGGCGTCCAGTTATTGGCCACACCATCTTTGTAATGCTGCCGTGCCCACAAATATTTCATGGGCAAAATTTTATTGGGATCAATGCTTGAATTGTTGATGATACCTTTTTTGTTCATTTAATATCCTTTGGGTATTTTACTGACAAACTTCGCATTCAGGGTCGGATGATAGTGAACATGCAGCTGGAGCTGATGCTTTCGTGTCTTGCCCGTTGCCTGTTGCTTGCGCGCCATTTCCTGTGTCGTTCATTGTGGTATATTCTCGTTTTTGTGTAAAGCCAAACTTCTTGGCATCAAGCGTCGATTTTTCGATCTGGCTTGCCCCAAGCGTGCGTAAATAATAGGTTGTTTTGAGACCGGCTTTCCACGCAGCAATATAAATATCATTGAGCAGCTTGCCTGAAACACCTTTCATAAACACATTATGCGATTGACTTTGATCAATCCATTTACCCCGGGCTGCGGTGATCTTAATAAGCCACAGCGGATCTATCTCGAACACTTCTTTGTACTTCGCTTTAATGTCTACCGGAATACGGTCAATCATTTGTATATTGCCATCATAATATTTAATTTGATCAAGCATATCCTTATTCCATAAACCGAGTTTTTTAAGATCCTCAACCAAATATTTATTCATTATGGTAAATTCACCGGTCATATTGGATTTGACGTACATGTTTTTATAAATCGGTTCAATACATGGAATACAACCGGCAATGGTTGATATTGTTGCCGTTGGTGCAATAGACAAACAGTTTGAGTTACGCATGCCATGCTGTTTCACCTGTTCGCGCACCGGTTTCCAATCAAGCTTGCCGGTACGTGATACGCCTTCAATAGGCATGCCACGTTCTTGTTCAAGCAGATCAAGCGTATCTTGCGGGAAAATATTCCGATCCCACTTTGATCCCTTGTACGAGGCATACGTCCCACGCTCCTTGGCCAAGTTTGATGAACTCATAATCGCATGATATGCAATATATTCCATTACTTCGTCGGCAAAAGTGCGTGCTTGCGGTTCATTAAAATTGATATTAAGTTCGTAGAGCGCATCCTGAAAACCCATAAGCCCAAGGCCAACCGGCCGATGACGAACATTTGAATTTTTCCCTTCAATCGTTGGATAAAAACTAATATCAATAACGTTATCGAGCATATGAATCGCTGTCTGCACCGTTTGCGTAAGCATCTCATAATTGAGTTCGCCATTGTGCACATGCCGCGCAAGATTTACCGAGCCTAAATTGCACACCGCCGTTTCATCGGCCGAGGTGTTGAGGGTAATTTCTGTGCACAAGTTTGAACAATGAATCACACCTGCATGATCTTGCGGCGAACGAATATTACACGCATCTTTAAAGGTAATCCATGGATGCCCTGTTTCGAATAACCGTGTCAGCATTTTACGCCATAAATCTTTTGCGCGAACCACCTTATGCAATTCAAGTTCACCACGATGCGCTTTGGCTTCATACTCTTCGTACCGCTTTTCAAATGCCTTGCCATACAAACTATGCAGATCAGGCACTTCGTGTGGTGAAAATAGCGTCCAGTCTTTGTCTTCAATGATACGCTTCATGAACAAATCAGGAACCCAATTTGCTGTGTTCATGTCATGAATACGCCGACGTTCATCACCGGTATTGCGGCGTAAATCAAGAAAATCTTCAATCTCTAAATGCCATGTTTCTAGGTATGCTACGCCAGCGCCACGGCGGCGCCCACTGCGATTAATGGATGCAATAGCATCATTGGCAACTTTGAGGTACGGAATAACGCCCTGACTTTCCGTTTTAATGCTGTCTATCCAGGAACCACAGGCCCTAATGTTGGTCCAGTCATACGCAACACCACCAGACCATTTTGCTATCTGTGCACTATCACCAATACATTTGAAAATATGATGTAAGTCATCGTGTACCGTTGCTAAAAAACAAGAACTAAGCTGAGCACGGGTAAGCCCACTATGCAATAACGTTGGCGTACTTGGCACATACCGCATGAGTGAGATTAAGTTGTAAAATTCTATTGCCTTGCCATTCCTATCTTTTTCTTCAATTGCCAAGCCCATGGCGACACGCATCCAAAACGTTTGTGGTAATTCAAGCTTTACCTTTTCATGACGAACAAAATAGCGCTCATACAACGTACGCAAGCCCATATAATCAAATAAATGGTCACGCTCGGGTACCAGTCTCAGCGCTAAGCTGTCAAGGTCAAAGGATAACAACCGCTCATCAAAAAGCTTGTTCTCAACTCCTTTTTTGATGCCATGTACAAATGATTGGCAATACGCATGATCAACATCGGTATGCGATACTGATTTACCGGTGACTTCTTTGTATAATTTTTTAAAAAGTAGCCGTGCAGCAACAAAGCCATACGCCGGATCATGTTCAATAAAGGATACCGTTGCCATTACCAATGCATCAGCAATTTTATCATCAGTGATGCCATCAAAAATATTTTTTAACGTTTCCTGGATAATACGGTCAGTATCAATGAGTTCATCGTACCCTGCAGACGCCCATACAACTGATTGGCGCATACGTTCAATACTTAGATCCTCAATCCTTCCATCCGTCTTTGTTACCGTCATGGTAGCCCTAATATTTTCGCCTTCCTTTTTTTCGGGCGAATACGGGTACTGGCCTTCGGGTACGAGCTTAGTACGCTCTTGTTCCATAACATCCTTTCGTTTTGCTATTGAATTCATTATTCATCCTTTTTTAAGGTGAACAGTGCTCTCTCTCTTTTTCGAATTCCTCTCTCATTTTTTGGTGCAAAAATGCTTACCAAAAATCTGTATGTTTTAGTAAGTTTTTGCAAAAACATGACTATAAGAAAATAATGTCGCCGTGCTTACTCAATAATGTAACGGTTTAATCATGCTTAATCAAACAGTTTTTTATCTTTTTTTTGCGAAAACATATTCTTCATTTTTTTGAACACCAATACAACTGTTTAATACGTACTGAAAAAAAATATGGGGGCGGGATAAGCATACAAAATTAGCTTGGGCGCTGCGTTCCCTTTCATTATTTACCACTCATGGCAGGAAAATAAATCTGTATGAGTAAATCAAAAATCAACAAATCATTGTTTAAAATCTAACAGCAATTTCATGTATTGAAATATGAAAATCGTTTGTGGTAGTATCAAGCACAAGAAGGCATAAGAATATTTTTTAAAAATAGGAAAGCCTCATGAAAAAATACCATTGCATGCTACTCTCGCTCATCACATCTTCTTCCATATTAGCGAACGTGATCACCATCACCGATGAAAACCAGTATAACCAGGCGGTTCTTAAAAGTGACACACCGGTTGTTGTTGAATTTGCTGCTGACTGGTGCGGTGTCTGCAAAGGAATAGAAAAATCACTGCAAGAAGTTGCACAAGAACCAGAATTTGCTCATGTGACCTTTGCGCAAGTTAATATTGATCAACTTGAGGGGGTCAGCCGGCAAAACGGTATCGTTGGCGTTCCGACGTTTATGTATATAGAAAAAGGACAAAAAGTTAATGAAGAAGTTGGCATACAAAATATGACCGCTTTCAAAGATCATTTGCGCACCAATATTCGCACATCCTTCAAAGTTGCACAAGCCAAGGTACCAGCTCAAGCACCACCTGCTATTACGACAAAACTAGAATCGCATAAGCCCATAGAACAGGTTGAGCCAGAACAACAAGCACCAACAGAAGAAGAAAAACCACAAGCGGTAAAACAAGAACAAAATTGGTTCATGCAACTGCTCTGTTATATCAAAACACTCATACTCACAATCATTACGAAAATACAGGAATTATTGACGGCGATTTTTGATACGGTCAAAGGTTGGTTTGGCGGGTAACACAAGCTTTATTCCATCAAAACAACATAGGGCAATGGGTCATACATAAACGTTTTGAAGTTCTTGTGAAAAAATTGCTCGAGGTTGTGATTGATTGCGCGCATTACTCGAGCTCTACTTACTTTTCCTAAAAACAATTGTTGTATTTGGGCAGTTCCCATCGCTTTATCAAATGATGGCGAGAAACCAAGCTGAATACCCTCTTTCTTAAAAAAATCTACAATCGTTACCAGAAGTTCAAATGATGCAACGCGGGTAATATCAGGTATATCCAGCTTCAAGCCGTGATAATGTTCATTTCTAGTTTTACTAAACCGCCGGTAGGCCATACTTTCTATGCCATGCTTGTGCACTACTACTTGTAACCGCCGCCATGTTGCATCGGAAACACCTTTATTTTTCGGCAATAAAATACACTGAAACGCCTTATCGGTATGTACGCCAACAACAAATGGTTCAATTTCTCCTAATAAGCCCAAGAAACTATACCCATAACAAGCCTGGATTGTTTTAATATTAGGCGAAAGCGCCGTGAAAGATTGTACGCGAAGCATCTCAAACCGATTATAATTCTGCATTTTGACAACATGCAATTGCGCGGGTTTTTTGAGTTCATGGGTATTGAAATACCATGCAAGCTCGCCAATGGTCATCCCATGGCGCAGGGGGATAGGCGCAATAGAAATGAATGACCGTAAATCAGACTCCACCAACGGGCCTTCCATATTCCCACCCAGCGGATTAGGACGATCAAGCACTACAATCGCCTTGCCATGCTCCGCCGCCGCTTGTATAGCATGCAACAACGTCGAAATATACGTATAATGCCGCATGCCAGAATCTTGAATATCAAAAATCAGCAGATCAATTTTTTTCATGGTATCCGCATCAAGCGCCCTGCCAGTCCCTTTTTTATAAAGACTCACCACCGGAATACCCGTTTTTTTGTCAACAACATTGCTAACATCATTACCAGCAGACACTGTACCCGCAAGCCCATGCTCCGGCGCAAAGATATGAGTGATACGCAGTCCTTTTTGCACAAGCAAGTCAATGTTCCTTCTTCCACGCTGATCCGTACCGGTCTGATTGGTAATTAAGCCAATACTGCGCCCACGCAAGCGTTGCAAAAATGAATCCGAAATATTCTCAATTCCAAGCTTGAAATCAGCATACGTTGCTGAATAAATAAACGTTATACTTATACATATTTGAGCAAATCGCCTTATAAATACTTTTTTGATCTTCATTATTCCCCCTTTGTTACCATCTTTTCATTATTTCTCAGTGGTACCATTCCATTGTAGTCTATAATTTATCCTGATAGCAATATTTTTAAGAATTGTATTGAAAAAACGCATTAATTAAATATGGAAGTAAAATCTTTATTTGAACTTGCCATGAGGTGTTACTATGCCAAGCAATTGAAAAAAGAATTAGCCACCCTTCGACTCGGCTTCACCTCCCTCAGGGCGAACGGGAGGGGAAAAGGTCCCGAAAATCGAGGCCTTATTTTTTATCTCTTTAGCCTATTGCTTTATCGATTCTTAAACAATTGTGCGTAAAGATCTAGAATACTTTGTCGCTTCTGCTTGCATTCATTTATAGGAATAAAAATTTCACTAATAGGCGTACCCATAAAAGAATTCTGCATGCCATATTTTGCAATCCAGGTAGGCTCTGGTAAAGAATCTGGGGTCAATTTTTGAATCCATTCAACGTCTTTTAGAAACAGCCGTCGCTGAGCTTTTTGACTAGGTAAAACCATCAACAGTTTTCGTTGATCTTCAGGGTTATTCCACCAAAAGTCAGCACTCGGCACAGCTACTGGTAGATCTTTGGAACATGCCACATCTTGGCACGCGCGAATGGAGTAGCGATTAATCCATTTTAGCGCTTTTTTATACTTACCTTTATCAAAGTAACTTGTGGCTAATAACCACATAGCTTCAGCATGCCCCTTTTTTGCTTCTTGTCTCAGCTCTTCACTATTTTGATTTTGCATAGCATTACTACGAGCAGCTATAAGTAAAACAATAAGAAGATATGAGCTCTTACGCATAAACAACCCTTCTGAAGTGAAAAATTAACGTATATCTTATCCCATCAAGACAAGCAATAATGAAACAATCGACATGAGCTTAATTAAAATATTCAGTGCAGGGCCAGACGTATCTTTGAACGGATCGCCAACGGTATCACCAATCACGGCAGCTTTATGTGCATCAGAACCTTTGCCGCCCAAGTTACCGGCCTCAATATATTTTTTCGCATTATCCCAGATACCGCCACTGTTTGTCATCATAAGCGCAAGCAAAACGCCAACCACCGTTGCACCAACAAGTAAACCACCCAGTGCGTACTTGCCAAGGGTGTAATATATAACAGGCGGCAAGGCTATTGTTAGTATTCCCGGCAGGATCATTTCTTTTAATGATGCTTGTGTACTAATCGCAATACAGCGTTTGTAATCCGGTTCTGCCGTCCCTTCCATTAACCCTGGAATCTCTTTAAATTGGCGACGAACTTCCAATACCATTTGCAAAGCTGCATCACTGACCGAGCGCATGGTTAACGCAGATACAATAAACGGTATGGTTGCACCAATAAACATGCCCGTCATGACAACAGGATCAAGAATATTCAAGGCATCAATACCCGCTTCTTGTGCATAGGCAGATAACATCGCCAGCGAGGTCAATAACGCTGACCCGATGGCAAAACCTTTACCCATCGCCGCCGTTGTATTGCCAAGCGCATCAAGCTTATCAGTAATGGCACGCACCGATTCACCAAACCCAGACATTTGCGCAATGCCCCCCGCATTATCCGCAATTGGGCCATAGGCATCAACGGTCATGGTAATGCCAACAGTTGCAAGCATAGAAACTGCCGCGAGTGAAACACCAAACAAACCACCACCATACGTAAATGCAAGTAATATAATGCCCGCCAAAATTATTACCGGGGCTACGGCTGATTCCATTCCAACTGACAAACCGTAGATTAAGTTTGTTGCCGCGCCAGAACGAGAACTTTCTGCTACGCGCTCAACTGGCTTGCCACCGGTATAATATTCGGTTACTAAGCCAATAACAATTCCTGCCAGGCAACCAAGTACGATTGAAACAAAAAGTTGTGTGTTGATGCTAAAATACTTGATATAGCCATAGGACCCCGCAATCAAACACGCAATAGCAATATAGGTTGCGTTACGCAGCATAGCAGCCGGTTCAAAGCGCAGCATTAAATTTGAGATCAAACCAAGTATAGAACCGCCTAAACCAATAGCAGCAAGCATTAACGGCAACGTAATATAGCTCAACTGCATACCATATTCATTCATACCCAAAATAGTAGAAGAAAGTAACACGCCGACGTATGATTCATAAATATCGGCACCCATGCCAGCCGTGTCACCAACACAATCACCAACGTTGTCAGCAATAACTGCTGGATTACGCGGGTCATCCTCCGGAATACCTGCTTCAATCTTGCCCACGAGGTCAGCACCAACATCAGCAGACTTGGTAAAAATACCACCGCCAACGCGCGCAAAAAATGCAACTAAACTTGCGCCAAACCCAAAGCATGTCAGCAAAATAACTAAATCAGGCCGATCATTAAACAGATAAAAAACGGTGCCGAGGCCTAAAAGACCAAAACTTGCTACCGCAAACCCCATCACACCGCCACCAAAAAATGCAATCATAAAGGCCTGGTGTTCGCCGTGATCTTTGGCTGCCATGGTTGTACGCACATTGGCAAGCGTTGCCGCATGCATACCCAAAAGCCCTGTGGTTAATGAAAACAATGCGCCAACAACAAAGACCGCTGCTGCCAACGGGGACATGAAATACCCAAGCAGACACGCTACCAGCGCAACTACCACCGCAATGATACGATATTCCTCTTGCAAGAAGGTCATGGCGCCTTCACGAATCGCCTGCGCTATATTCCGGGCTTTCTCATTATCAACTGAAATTGAAGCAATACGCGCAAATAGCCACGCGACGACCGCTAATCCTGCTGCTGCAGCGCCAACAAAAATAAGAAAATAGTGAAGCAATTGCATGCCTTCCTCCTCAAAAAAAGACTGATTTTATTACTATTTACAGACAGTTCTATCGTATCGGGAATTGCCTAGTTTGTAAAGATTCCCCGTACGCAAACACCCCTTTTTGTGCGTCCCAAGTAGACCTAACACTGCCAACGCTGGGTTCATTCAAATAGAACCGGGGCAAGTTCATAGACACAAGGAACTGTTACGAAAAGGCACCATCGATGGCAATTATCAAGATCACCAGTACTACCGCACACCCCCCGTCCTCTAATTCCCCTGAACGCAATGCCTCTTCTAAACTATCAAGCAGCTCGTCACGCTGGCTCCTTTCAAAAGAGCTTTCTTCCTGGTTCTGATGCGAAGAATTTGTGCTAACATTAAGCAACGCTTCTTCTTCAGGAATTCTACCAGCATACAGCGAAGACATGCTAACCACGAGTAACGAAAACAATAATTTTTTCATGTCATGCCCTTGTAAAAATAGTACAGACATCAGTGTATATAAGCGTAAAACAATTATAATAACTTCAATACGCTGACACCAAGCTGTTTATATTGGTTGAACCTGCTCTTCTCCTGGAGATTTACCACACCAGAAATAAATTGCCAGTGCAGCACATATCAAAAGGGCCGTTCCACCAATTAATTTTTTTCGTGTAAAAAAGCCGGCTTTATCTACATCGTTCGGTTGTTCATGCGTTTTCTTTAGTTCATCACGCAAGCTGTTAAAATCCTTATGCATACCAGTCATGCTTTTTTGCAACGTATTCACTTTACCGATCAAGGTAATAACATTCACTTCTATATTGCGTATCTTCGTTGTTACCGTATCAGTATCTAATGGATTGGAGTCTTTTCGAACGTTTGCTCGATATTCTTGTGCAGCAGGAGCATATTCTTGCTCATCGTTTGCTTGTTCAAACAACTGGGCAATAGCATTGAGTCTATTATTATACTCGTGCAGTTTTTTTTGAAGCTCCTGCAAACTGGCAAACTTCTCGTCGAGGCCCTCTAACACAACCGGAGCAGATCGTTCAGTGCGCTCGAGCAATGTTCGGACTCCTAGCGGCACATTTTGCAATTCTTTTAGTTTCCTTTTTATTTCCCCAAGCCGCTTTTTTTCCTTCTTTTGATTATCAAGAACCGGCTGAATCACTTGTTCAGCACTTTGTCTTACTACGGTATTCGTCGCTTTATTACAATCAGCTACAAACTGTGCCCCCACATCAACTTTGGTAATCACTTCTCGCACATCATGTTGTATATCTTTTAATAACTGTGTTTTTTGAGTGCGATTCAAGATACCGCGTGTAGATGCCTGCTCCTCTCCGCCCTCTCCGACTTCTTGCGTTTCCTGCATAAGAGAAGCTAATTCATCTTGCTCTTGTTGTTCTTCCTGATCACCAAACAGTTCTTTAAGGCCTTCCAGTTCATTTTCCATAGCAGCGAGAAAAAAAGCTGACGTGACACAAAACAAGAATAGGATTTTCTTCATGGTCCCCCCTAAGACTCGTAAGTAATTATTTTCTTAACACCTTCGATGGTACTGCAAAAAATTGATGAAATGCAATTATTTCGTTGATGCTTCTATCATAAACAAAGTAAAAAGTGTGATCGCAAAAAAATCAAAAGGCCTGGGAAGTTTTTTTATTTGGCCTTACGAGTTACTGTGCATTATATATTGCACGAATACTCAACAATGCTTAACTTTCCCCAGTGATTGAATAATCTCTTTTTCACTAAATTTCTTTTTCACCTTACCAACAATTTGATACTCATCCGGCCCTTTGCCAAGTAATGCAACAATACTTCCTGACTTTGACACGGCATACGCCTTATAAATAGCTTTTGCACGATCAATTTCATACACAATTTTGTGTTTATGCTTTACTGGAATACCACTGACAATATCATCGATAATGTCTCGTGGATCTTCAGTGCGTGGGTTATCTGAGGTAAGTACAATCACATCGGCATATTGGGCAGCTATTGTACCCATGCGTGGACGCCTACTTGCATCACGCTCACCGCCTGAACCAAAAACAACAATTACATGATCACTCAATTTACGCAATTCACTTAGCAATGCGTGATATGACATAGGATTGTGCGCGTAATCAATAATACATGTGGCACCGTTAGGAAGTTTATGTCGCTGCAATCTACCCGGCACGCCAACAAACACTTGTAACGCCTGTGCAATTTGTTGTGGTAAAATACCAAGTTTTATGGCCATACCAACAGCAGCTGCAATATTATATACATTAAACAAGCCAATTAATTGCGGGCAAGCAAACTGATATTTACCCTCTGGCCAATTAAGTGTAAACGTAACCTGTTGAGATACATCACTATCAACATTCACCAAGAAATTCACGTTAGAAAATGTACAAAAATCCCTCTCCCCGTTCGTCCTGAGGGAGCCTGAATAGGCGAGTCGAAGGATATCTTGAAACTTACATTTTATATATTTTACCACCCTTCGACTCGGCCTCTGGCCTCCCTCAGGGCGAACGGGAGAAGAGTTTACCTTGCTTTTGCAACCGAACGTTACCATATCTTTATATTGATTAACAAGCTGTGCACACCACGTATCATCAATATTAATCAATGCTGGCGCTCCAGCCTTGCGGTGCTCAAGTATCTGACACTTTGCCGTAAAATAGTCATCCATACTCTGATAAAATTCTAAATGCTCCAAACCAAAATTGGTAAAAATAACCCCATCGAATTGAATACCGTTGACTCGATGTAATGTAAGTGCTTGTGCCGCTACCTCCATGACTACATAGTCTACTTCTTGATCAACACATAGTTTTAAAAATTGGTGTAAATAATCAGGCTGTGCGGTGGTAAGCGGCGCAGAAAAATCATGCCCGTTAATACTATTTTTTATCGTGCTCATTAACGCTGTTTTATATCCTGCTTGCTGCAAAATATGCGCTAACACGAAAGCTGTTATGGTTTTCCCTTTTGTGCCGGTAATGCCAATAATGGAAAGTTTTTGGACAGGGTTTCCTGCAGCCTGCGCACTTAGATGTGCAAGCGCCTTGCGCGTGTTATCAACGCGCATAAGATCTATGTTTTTTCGCTTGAGCAACTGCTGTACATATTCTGGAATCTTCACATCGTGCGCAACAACAACTCGTGTTGCTCCTTTTTCTATCGCCCGCGCAATAAAATTGGTTCCATCATGTTCATGCCCTTTGATAGCAACAAACGTAGAACCAAGGCCAACATAATCGGTATGACACGCAACCGGATAGGTATCAGGCATCTGTGGAAAAACATTCATGAGAGATACTATTACTTTGTTTTCGCACGCATACTGCTACGTATCACGGGCAATAAATAGGCCACCCCAAACAAATTAATTACAAGCATAGCACCATTAATCATAGCAATGGCCGCCCAAACAAGATGCACATCTACTAATGCACCCACAAAAGCTGCGGTGCAATAAAGTACGGCAAACACATATTCAAACCGACCTTGTGATAAGACCAGCCATGCCGCTCGTACAATATAAGCAAACGTCACGAGCACACCCATACCAAAACTGATAGAAAGAAAACTTACAATCCAACCGCCAAAGTTGCCAAAGACTGTATTGAAAGCTGCAACCGTAAGCGCCGTACTGGTCAGCCCACTATCCCACATGCCACTGACCATGATGCACAAGACAACAATAAAACAGACACAGGTACTTACAAAAGTACTAATCATTCCCATAAGTCCACTCTTAATCGGGTCATCACTGCCGGTAAAGCCAAACAACACTGCCGCCGTTCCTAAACCAGACTCAGTTGCCGTAATCGATAAATTCATGCCCGCACGCATTGCTTGTTGCACGGAAAAACCAACAATACCGCCAACCGCCGCCGATGGCGCAAAAGCACTCGTGAAAATTAAGTAAAGCATGTTGAGTATTTTTTGATGGTGATAGGCAAGTACGATGAAACTTGAGACAAAAAAAACAATCACTTTCACCGGCACAATTGCATCAGAAACTTTAATAATACGCGGCGCACCGCCAAAAACCACATAACAGATAAAGGCAAATAATACAGTGGCAACAACAATCGGTTGTACACCCCAGGTTGTTTCAATGCTCAAGCGAATGGCATGCGTCTGCATAGCGTTACCAACGATCAAACCAAATAGTAAGCAAAAAAACGCATAAATGTACGAAAGCACATTACCACCGACATCTTTTAAATAAAGCATCGGGCCCCCAAGTACCGTTCCAGCCGACGCGCGCGCACCATACAACGTACTCAAGTACACTTCAGCAAACCGCGCCGACATGAGTAATAATCCAATAACCACTACCCATAATGCTGCACCAGGACCACCGGTATATAACGCAACCGCGGCACCGGCAACACTGCCGTTACCTAAATTAGCACTCAACGTATTGATGAAGGCCTGCAATGGCGTCATGTCCCCTTTTTTGTCTGTTTTTGGAGCAGGGCGCATGATAGCACGCCATGCACTAATAAAATACCGAAATTGAACCCCCTTTAAAGCGATAGTACAGATAATGCTTATGGTAACGGCGTAGATAATTAATGGCCAACCAAGAATCCATTCAATTACTTTATATAAATCCATAAAAACCCTTCACCCGTTATCATTTACAATATGTATCTGTCCAGTATACTTAAGTTTGTAAAGAATGAATATTGCAGCTTCCATTTACAAATAACCGCAAAAATATGAAAATCCTCGCCCTTGATGTTGGCGATCGCTGGACTGGCATTGCCATCTCAGATCCACTGCACATGCTCGCACGGCCCTATGAAACAGTTGCAACAGACACGTTGCATGATTATCTCAAGCAAATAATAGAAAAAGAACAAATCGGTACTATCGTCGTTGGCTTGCCCAAAACATTACGCTCAACAGAAAGCGAGCAAACAAAAAAAATCAAAAAACAGGCTGAAACTCTTAAGCAAGCATTCCAAACGATTACCTGGACATTTTGGGATGAACGGCTGACCAGCAAACAAGCAGCAAAACTCAAACCTACTAAAACAAAAGAAGATAAGCTGAAAATCCATGCCATTGCTGCTGCTCTAATTCTCAGTTCCTATCTTGAATACCTGCGCATACAAAAAGAAATTGGGTAAAAAGCCCCTTATGTAGCCCCATTGACAAAGACCTACCAGATGCTCTAGCATGACAACAAGGAGATGAATGTAGTGAAGCAGTAACCACGATCATTAATACTTGCACCCCGCCACACATAGTAATGTCTAATTAATTGATCGTGCGTTGCCCATACTTTTTAAAGGAGGATGGTGGTATGAATTGTAAAAAATGTGGCGGACTTATGGTGCTTCAATCATTTTTTGATCATTTTCTTAATTTTGAAGGATGGAAGTGTCTGAATTGTGGTAAAATTATTGTAAAAAAAGAAAAAACCATTGAATCGGACTCATTTAGCATCTTTTACCAACAACAAAAGTGTAAAAACCGCAATTGATAATACCTTATGACATCATTTATAAGCATTCAAAACACGTATCAAGAACTTGAACTTGCCTTGTTTAACAATACAACAGTCATCGACACGCGAAAAGAAAATAAACAGCTTGCAAGCAAACAGTTTGTTCTTCTTCTTGAAGATCTCCTGTCAAGTCACAAATTACAACTCCACGACCTGTCCTTTATCGCCGTCAATCAAGGCCCCGGCCCATTCACCACGCTTCGCATTGTCATAGCCTCGGTTAACGGGCTGAGTTTTGCAAGCAATATTCCCCTTATCGGCATTGATGGGCTTGCTGCATTTGTACACGAGTATCATGATCCTCAGTATCCCAATACCGTGGTTTTATTGAACGCCTTTGCACAAGACGTATACTTTGCTATTGAGCGTGAAAATACACCACCGCTCAAAGGCTACAAAAATGTTTCTGCACTACTTGAAGAGTTGCCCAAACAGTTTCCTGATGAGCCAATTCGATTTTTAGGCAATGGAGCCGACATGTATCAAGAATTGATTAAAGAATTATTTGGTAACCAGGCGTATATTCCTGAACAAATACCACAGACCTGTTCAGTTCAACAGATTGGCATTATGGGATTGAGTAAGTGGCAAGAAAAGGTGGAAATTTCTGATCAACTGTATCCCCTGTATTTAAAAAAACATCGTTTGCAGCAATAAGCTATTTTCCTTCATACAAACGCAGCAATTCTTCTATCGCAATATACCCACGCTCGAATGCAACCTGATCAGCAGTGCCAACCGCAACGTCTGCAACCTTCTTGGCATCGGCCCCTTCTTCTAGCAATGCTTGCACCATATTTTTATTCCCGTTCTGCACTGCACGGACCAAAACTGTTCGCTTGCCCTTGCCAACATAATTAACATCAGCATTGCCCCGTTTGACCAAAAAGGGCACAAAGGTGACATCTTTATTACCATCAACAACACGCCAAAGCAAGGATGATGCCTTTTGCCTTTTCAAGCGAATGCCCTGAGCATAGAGCGATTCGATTACCGCTACGTCATTTGCATTAACTGTTTGATTAAGAGCCTGAGAACTCCAGGATTGTAACAATCGTTTTGATGCTGCTCCATTCGACCGCCCTTTAAGCCAGGCAACAAGGTCGGGAATCGCCGATGCATAAGAACCGCGTGCAGCAATAAAAAAAACGGGATTATCAGTGAGCAGTTGTTCATAACGCGGTAAAAGATCAAAAATCGCATGCTGTGCTTTTTTATTATGCGCATGATAAAAGGCAGTACCAACCAACAGTTCAACCTTTTCCGGGCCCAAAAGGGGAGATTTAACATCATCAAAAAGGGAACGTAACACAGCAATAATAACGGAACCGGTAAATTGTTTGAGTGTTTGGGCAATCGTATCAATACTATGAGCGTATAATAAAGGTTGAAGGTAATCGAGCGTATCTTGCGTGGTTAAGGTAATTGCTTCGCTGGTATCATCATGTTTTGTCTGATTTTTTTTCCGACCATGGAGTATACCCACACTTGCACTGAATAGTAATAATATGTTCAACAACAGTACCATATCAGAATTCTTTTGCTTCATTAAACGCCCCTCTTTTTTAATATTTGAAACTATGCACCCATGCTCAGCCACGCCATACTCTCTCAATATTACTCACTAACCTTCTATCACCAGTGTAAAGAGGCATCCGGTAAAAGGCAATAAAAATCAAATACTATTTGAATCAACAATTAGAAACAAGAAATTATGGAAAAATAGACCGAAACAGACCACCCCCTATTGCGACTGCTTGTTGAGCACGCAAAATAGTGGATGTAAGTTTGCAAAAAGTAAAACCACCGTCTTGTAGCTGGTTCTTCTCTTGCGGAGTGAGATCACCTTCGGGCCCAACCATCAAAATGAGCTCCTGCGGCAATTGTTTTTGTACATCATAAATAATCGAAAGCAATGGTTTACCCTGTGGATCGAAAAAAAATTTTGGCCCGGCGTTCACGCGTACGGTATCGAGAAACAGCTCAAATGGTATCGGTGATAATAATTCAGGAAATGCAAAATGCTTTGATTGTTCTGCTGCAGAAATCATAACCCGCTGCAACCGTGAAAATTCTTTATCGCCACCCCAACGCCGCTGTGCTTTTTGTGTCGTCACCAATTGAATGGCGTTCATGCCTGTTTCAACTGCAGCATAGACCGCTGCATCAAAACTTTCGCGCTTAAGTAAGGGAATAATCATGGTTATTTTTGGTGTCGGTATCGCGTTATGCTCTTTGGCTACTACCTGAACATCAATTTCTTTTTTGCCCCGAAACGTACGCAACACACCACGTACATGCGTGGCACGGTCAAATAAAACAAGCTCATCTCCCATAACCAAACGCAATACACGAGTAATTCGATGATGTATCTCTTCGCTCACAATACAAAGATCACCACCAACTGGTATTGAGGCCATAAGTGATGACAATGAATCTAGATATACAGCAAATTCATGCTTGTTCTGCTCAGGCATATCCAACCCTCACTTTTTTACCTATCAATTTTCGCTTCTGCTTTCTTTTCATAATTATTCGAGACAACGATTCGTATTTAACCTTCAACCACACATACATTTGTTTTACCTGTAATGAAATATATCTCTTGGCAGAAACGCTATAGGCAAACAGTGAACTGCCAATTGTTGTAAGCCAAAGTTGCCAACAAGGCATTTCCTGTTCGATGCTTTGATCACAAAATGTATCATAATCGTCTTGGTCAAAGCTTCTCAGACCACAATCATCCACCAGCTCTAGATCATCATCATCTGCCACGAGTGCACAACTTGCTTCATCGCCAGGTACTGGCATAACATTTTCTTGCGCCGTAAGCCCAAAAATTGAGCCCACTAACAACATGACCGCATACCACCATTGTTTTATAAACATAAAAAAGTTCCTTTATTTTCGCTGTCTTT
>SDBT01007884.1_pt1 | contig 17471 bp, 13 predicted proteins | sample 2277101 | NCBI WGS metagenome assembly SDBT01 (sample SAMN10404973, study PRJNA504765) | marine sediment metagenome | isolation source: marine sediment core GS10_PC15, 103 cmbsf | place: Arctic Ocean: Southern Knipovich Ridge | collected 2010 | reverse complement strand
TAAATCTGTTACTACAATTGAGGTTGAGTTGATTAATAAGAAAATTTTATTCGATATAACACCCATTAAAGGGGAAGATTATGCTAACATATACGGAAGGGATATTACTGAAAGTAAAAAAGCAGAGCAGAAACTAATCGAATCTGAAAAACGTTATAAATCTCTTGCGAATGAATTAGAACTTATTATTGACCATTTACCAGGTATTGTCGCTTATAAAGATACTAAAAATAACCTGCTACGGGTAAATAAATTTCTTGCAGACGCTCATAACTTAAAAAAAGAGGAAATGGAAGGAGTTAGTTCCTTTGATATATATCCTAAAGATCAAGCACAAGCTTACTGGGATGATGATTTGGAGGTTGTAAGGAGTAAACAAGCAAAAATCAATATAGTAGAACCTTGGGAGTCAGATCTTGGTAAAAGATGGGTTAATACTAGTAAAATTCCATACATTGATGAAAATGGTGATGTAAAAGGGATCATAGCTTTAGCTTTTGATATTACTGAAAGAATGAAGAATGAGGAAAAGTTAAGGAAATCAGAAAAAAATGCTCTAGAGGCTTATCAACGAGCAGAGATCTATAAAGATCTATTTGCACATGACATAAGCAACATCCTCCAAAATATCAAATCCTCTATCGGGTTACTATCAATTTGGCAAAAGAATCCTGATGATCCACAAAAAATGACAGAAGTGATCAGTATTGTTAATAACCAAGTGTTTAGAGGAGCAAAACTTATTGCAAATATACGAAAGCTCTCCCAAATAAACGAAGAAACAGAATTGATTGGTATCGATCCATTTAGTAAATTAGATGAAGCAATTAAATTTTTAAAGAAGAGTTATTCTGATAAACAAATTGAAATTAAAGTTAATTCTCAAATTAAAGAAGTAAAGATAATGGCAAATGATCTACTTTTGGACATTTATGAAAATCTCATGATTAATTCTGTTAAATACAATAGAAATCCTACAATTGAGATTCAGATAAAAGTGTCAAAATTCAAGGAAGACAATTTAAATTATTTAAAATTTGAGTTTATTGACAATGGAATCGGCATAGCTGACACGATGAAAGAAGGGATTTTTAATGGCACAACAAAGCGTGAAGATAAATCTAAAGGAATGGGCTTAGGGCTAATTTTAGTTAGGAAAATAATTCTAAGTTATAACGGTAAGATTTGGGTCGAAGATAAAGTCAAAGGCGATCCTTCGCAAGGAAGTAACTTCGTCGTTTTATTATTGGAGGTGAAATAAATTGGCAACGATCCTTCTTGTTGAAGATGAATTCTCTTTGGTAAGGTTATATGAACTTGTTCTAACCACTTTTGGTCATAAAATCATGGCGGTGGCTAATAATGGGGAAGAAGCAGTGCAAAAATACAAAATTCTTCCTGAAAAACCAGATATTATAATAATGGACCATCGAATGCCAATAAAAAATGGTATTGACGCCACAGAAGAAATTTTAGAAATAAATAGAGATGCTAAAATAATATTTGCTAGCGCAGATAAAGAAGCTCGTGAAAAAGCAGAAATGATGGGCGCAATCTCTTTTAAAACTAAACCTTTTAGCAATGAAAAACTATTAAGAAATATTGAGAAGGCATTAAAAAGAACAATTTATAGCAGTGCTACTTAAAAGAGTGTTAGAATAGCTTTTTAAAAGGTACTTTTTACTAAATTTTTATCTAATCTTCTATATTCTTAAAATTAATCAATACTCAAATTAAAATATATAATAATTTTAAATAGAATGGTGTCACTTGGTACATGATGGGCGATATTCTTAGTAGACTTTTGGTTGAAATTGGAGCATTTCAGCCAGAATATTTAAAATTTATGAAATCTATAAAAAAAATGCTTGATCCTGAGTTCATTTTAAGTAGAGGAAAATTTAATTTTTTGGGTAGAAAAATAAAAAGCAAATATCATTAGAAAAAGAAGTAAAAAAAAATGTTTAGTAAAAGGATTTATCTTGAAAATAACGTGGGAAATATAGTTAAAGTAAAAGGGAGAATTTCTAAAGTAATCTGGCAACATATGACAGCTCTTATTAATTCTCATCCACACATGAATTATTTCGACTTAGCTGATAGTTATCAAATTATAGTTTATACTAAGGACCAGATTTCTTATGAAGGTCAGATCGAAATAACTGGGAAAGTTACGAAGCTAGAGAGTGATTACAACAATCCTGAAGTTAAAATTAGTGATAAATTTGCTGAATATCATATAATTGCAGATTCTTGGAAATGTATTGAAGAATGATTAAAAAATGAGAAAGTTTGAAAATAAATAATTCAAAAACATTTAATTTGATTAGAATTGGAATATATTACAATGAAAGTAAGTTGGAAAATAAATTTTAAATGTATTTAATTCAATTAGAATACATTTAAGTAATTTATTGAGTCTATTATAAATTATTTTTATTAAATTATCAAGAGGTTTAAGAAAATTGTCTGAAGTATATAAAAAATTAGAAAATATCGTTAAAGAGAAATTCATCTCTAATAGTATTTATGTCCGGCACGCGTATTCAAGAAATGTAGATCCCGTTTTACAAGGCGTACCGGATATAGTAATTAGACCGAAAGATGCTCAAGAGATTGCAGAAATTCTTAAAATTGCAAATATTGAAAATATCCCAGTTACTCCTCGTGGAGGTGGGGACTGTGAATTTGGTGGAAGTAAACCAATAGGGGATGGTGGAATCGTATTAGATATGAAAAGAATGAACGAGGTTATCAATTTAGACCAAGAAAATCTTATCGTAACCGTTGAAGCCGGAATTTCTTGGGGAAAATTAAACGAATTCTTGTGTCATTATGGTCTTTATACGGGTTGTATGGGGCCGGGTTCCGGAATGACTGCGGCAGTAGGAGGCGGAATATCTCATCATTCAGTAGGTGGAGGGGGATGTGCAAAATATGGAGCTTGTACTAATCAATTGGTCTCATTGGAGGTGGTACTTCCGACGGGTGATATCATTGAAACGGGTTCTCAAGCTAATAAGTACTCCAAATTCCCTTTCAATCGATTTGGTAATGGTCCTGATTTAGCCGGGCTTTTCTGTGGTGATAACGGAATTTTTGGCGTGAAAACTAAAGTTTCGTTACAAATATTTCCAAGACCACCGTTCGCAGCCTATAAAACATTTCAATTAGCTCGTAAAGAAAGGAAAGTTTCGGCAAAAATAATGACTGAAATCAGGCAAAAGGGAATTGATGTTTATGATCTCATGTATATAATGGATCTTGTTGTTAGAATAGGTTGTGACCAAGGAATGTTTCCGTTTTGGGAAAACTTGAAAAAAAAGAGAGGAATAATCTTTTATACGATCGAAGCAAATTCGAAAAAAGAATTAGATGAAAAAGTAAAACAATTAGATGAAATTATGCTAAATAATAAGACAGAAGAACTGGGTTCAGAAATTTCTGACGGGAACATCGCTAAATGGAATTATACTGAACAAGGTCATTGGCAATTCTATCATAACTTATGGGGCATGTCTCCCTGCATGGAACCATTAACAGCAGAATGTTTTAGTTCGATCAATTCATATCCTGAGATTTTAAACGACATTGACCAGTGGGATATGGAAAATAATGAAGATATGCAAAAAATTTTAAATATTACAAAAAGTCGTCCGATTGCAGGGAGTGGACCAATTCTATTAATTGATGGAAACAATGTAGAAATAACATGTGGTTTTACTAGTTTTGGAAGTTATTTCGATGGAGAAAATCATGAAATTCTCAAGGAGATAGATTTAAAGCTCTGGAAATCGCTATTAGAAAGAGTGACAAAAAGCGGGGTTCAGTGGTATATGATGGGAGATTTTATGTCTCGTCTGATGGTCGATATTGGAGCTTACACGCCAGAGTATTATAATTTTATGAAATCAATAAAAAAGGTTCTTGACCCTAAATCAATAGTAAGTAGAGGAAAATTTAATTTTTGGGGAGATTGAAAAAAATGAGTGAGCTAAAACATTTAAAGAAGGAATGGAAAGCTATAATTAGCTGCAATATCTAAATTTCATATAATTCACCTTTTATTAGAGCTATAAAGGTTTCTCCAACTAGATCCTCATATTTAGAAACCGTACTTTTTTCAGCTTCAGAGAGTTTATAAAATTCGGGATTGTAATAAAGAATGCTTAAATCTAGCAATATTGACGATAAACATACTCCCAATGATTGGGCTTTAGTGCCAAAAGGAGATAATGCAATACTGCAATTATCATATACTTTCATCTTGTTTTCTTTAAACTTTTTTATTTTTAGATATAGCTCGAATGGATTATTACTTGGTACAAATATTAAATTTGATAAATCGAAGATATCTTTTATTTCATTAGTGAATCCCTCTGTGAAAAAATCTAAATGTTGAATTAGAATGTTGTCAGTTTCTTCCGGCCAATTACTTGGAAAAGTTGTAATTGGATAGAAATATTTATTAGTGTAAATATCAAAAAAATTTTCTAAAAATAGTTTTTTAATCGGAGTATTATCATAACCCAATACAGGAAGATAAAAAAAATGAGTATTACGATTGTTTACTGGTTTCGGAAATAATGGTATTTTATTTTTCTGAGTATAATTCAGTACATTTCTTTCATTTTTTAAACCCTTTTTTTCAGTCCATAAAATATATATGTTTTTTAATAAGTTATTTGAAGTTAATATTTTAATTAATGGAAAAAAAACTGATCTTGGAAAAGAAGAAATATCAAAAAAGACATTTTCAAAAGGTTCATTTAATTCTTCAAAATCTTTTCTTACTATGTCATAACCAATTAAATTTTTATTTTTATCAAAAATATCATATTCATTAATTTCGATATTTTTATGCTTGATCAAGTTAATGTTTAGAAATTCTCTTAGATTATTCTCTAAATTTTTATCCATCTCTTTAAAATCAGGACCTGTGTGTCTTTTAACTTTATATAATAAAAATTTTATTTGATCATATAAATAGGGATAATTGCAAATAATCTTAAATACATTAAGACACCTCTTTTCAAAACTGATCGATCCAATAAACAATGACCTTTGCCAACTGGAATAATTCTTACAAAAAATATCGAACTTTTCTAATAAATAATATTTGTTATAATCTTCCTTAAACATATTATTCACTCTCTATATAATCCAATAGAGTTCTTTGTTCTGGATGTCGGATTTGTTTATTATCTACTAATTTCATTATATTATCATAAGATATATCTCTATAACCACCTAATCTTAGAGGAAAGCTCATATAAGGTAATAATAATCTATTTATATAGAAGACTATTGTTTTTTTTGGAATATTTATTCTTCTTACTAACCCCTTTCTAATTGATTTAATCTGCAAATATGAATATCTTACAGCCTCCTTTATAACATCATTTTTCATTATTATATAATAATATTTTCGATTAATACCAAAACCAGTTCTACCATCTCTAAAAGAAGCTTGAGGAGCAAATTGATCTAATAGTTCTATCGCTAAAAATTTAATAAAAAACTTAATATCTGGCCCGTATTCGGTATGCCTCTCTAGAATTTCTTCAGAATATTCTTCAGATAATTCATGAATAACTTTATTTATTATTTGCCATCTTATCAAAGTTACAGGTTTTGCAATACTTTCTTGATAACTATATTCCTCTAATATTTTTTCTAAAATATACAGAAAGTTTTGGAATACATATGATGATAATCTCCATACTGAATTATAACCCGAATATATTTTTCTAGTGTTAGCTTCTCTAGCTAATAGATGTAATGCAATTGTGTTAAGTTCTTTATGTTTATCAATCTCATTTAGTTTTTCATTGAAAAACTCAATTATCAATGGTTTGCTAATTTCTAATACGAGATTTCTTATATCTCTTGTAACTAGAATTTCTATTAATTTCCTATGTAATGGTTCAATTTCTCTATTATGAAAAAAATTAAATAATTCAATATAATCAGCATCAATCAAATTTGATTTTTCCCATTTTTTTAAAAATTCAATAAATGTATCATTATCAATTGTTATATTCTTATCATATATTTTAGCTTCTTCAATAGGATTCAACTTCCCAAATATTTTCTCAAAATCTGAAGTAGCAATTTTATTTCCCATAACTACAAGACGTTTAACTGCTATATCAGATACTATACTTCTAAACAACTGTTTTTTTGTATTTATAAATTCATAATCCAGATCAACAATAGTCACATCTCTTCGATCTTTTCCCGGCCAATGATTTAAAGCTGGTGAGAGTCTTGAACCGATTTTTATAAAAATATTAGGTTCTCTTTTTCCTAAAAAATTTAAAACTATTGGCATAAGATTCACAGATATTGAAGAGAAATCATCCAAAATAATGAAGATAGTTTTGAATGGTGATTCAATAGATTTTATAATATCATTAATTGTCTCAGAAAAAAATTCCCTCTGTACTAATTCAATTTCAAACTTTTGATAGTCTTTATACACACCATTTAAAAATTGATGAATTTTTCCTATTTTCAATTTGATTTCATTATAAAGAGATCTTAAATTTGTGAAATTCTTTATCCAATTAGGTATTATATTATTAAACCAAGTAATTCTTTTCTCAAAAAATCGATTATCAAAACTATCAAGGTTTTCTAGAAATCTGTCAATAACTAAAAGACAAAAATAGTAGAGATAGATTTTTTTCCAATCATCATCTGATATATCTTTTGCGTAGAACCCATCTTCGAATTCTTTATTTAGATTAATATAAAACGCAAAAAAAGGTAGATTTTCATCGTTTAAGCCTAAAAGTTCTCTAAACTCATCATAATCTTTTTGAAAATGTTCATTTTTAATTTTAATTAGCATATCCCAACATAGAATCCTCAATATACTTGATTTACCCGTGCCTGGTGCTCCAAAGATGACTACATCGTTGAACTCTATTATTTTCTTAATTCTTCTTATCTTATAAGGTATGGGGGAAAAAAGATTGAGAAATAAATCTTTTTTGTCAAAAAAAGTTTCTGCTCTTTCACCCCGGAAAGGAGTTCCTGTCAAGAAAATATTTTTACTAATTTTTTTTCACCTTTTCTTTATGTCTTTCATTTCTCCTGAAGATTGGATTCCAATTATTATCGTTATGCCATAATAAGTATAGAGAATTATTAGGTGTATTATTATATCTCACTACTGCTATGCCTCGATTTCCAAAACCGAATTTACAATCACCTCCCTTTAATATATGATCATCTGGAATAAAAAGATGGTAATATTTTAAACATAGTTTTTCTATTCCTTCAAAATCACATGTATGATCCTCCCAGTTTCTAATTCTTTTTTTAGAGACACTCATAATTACTCTTGATTCATTAGGAATAATATATGCCGGTTTTATGATAATATTTTCATAGTTTGGAATTCTTCCATTTTTTCCATAGTAGGTTATCATATTCTTTAACCTTTTAATAGCAAATTCAGTTATAATATAAGGACAGATGATAATCTCATAATCATTTATATTTTTGAGATCCCAATATTTAATAAATCTTAGAAGAGCTCCAGCTAGTAAGTAATCTTTTTTAGGAAGATTTATGACAGAATTTGATTCCAAATTGTTTTCATCTAACCAATATTCTCTATTTTCCTTGCATTCATCTCTAAACAAAGTTGTACCAGTACCTATAAAATCTTCAATTAAGAAAAAAAATCTTTTATTTTCTTTTGTGTATTCTTCTTGTTCATCTGGATGCAGTTTATAATAAGGAACAATCTGATCATTACTAATATTGTTAGCTCTTCTGAAAAAATCTATCATAGCCCCATCACTTAAAGCGATGAAAATTGATTTTTCAAAATATTCTTCCCAATGATCATTATATGCATTCTTAAAATCATAGTTTTTTAGATTTTTTTCTCTTATTATTTTTAAAAGAAGGTATTTCTTTATATGTTCTCTAAATAATAATTCGGTTAAATATTTCATCTCATCTCTGGAGAAAAATATAATCCTCCAAAATAAATCTATGGCAATGTTTCTATCCTCTTCGTTTTCAAAATTTTTTAACCATAGATAGAAATTCTCTAAGAAATTAAGTCCAACAGGAAATTGTTCATAATTTTTAAACTTACTTTCCATTAAGAACAACAATCTTTTTAATTCATTTCTAGAGAATTCTTTTTTCCTCAGATCTTTGATCTGATCAATTAGTTTCTCAAATTTAAGTAAGATAGATTTAATTTGCATATTTAAATTTTTACTCCCTTTTGATTTAACGAATTTTTTTTTAAAATTTACTATTCAATAGGAATAGTACATCTAGTGATCTTTTTCTTTAAATTTAATTTGAAATTGTCTTTTTTAAAAAAACTAATAATAATACATTTATAATAATATTAAATTATTACAATTTCATTTTGATGAATAAATTAAAATTCTTTAAAGAACTAATATATATATGAGTAATAAAGCAATCCTTATTGCGGGGTTAATAACTGCGGATCATATAATGATTAACAACGGTGAAGATTGGAAATATCTTGGTTCTATTGGGGGTGGATCAGCTGCAAATGTATATTTTGCTTTAAAAACCTTTAATCTTCCCGTGAAATTAATTGGTGCTATAGGAAATAAAAAACCTTGGTTATCTAAAATTGCTTTAAAAGATTTATCGACAGATTTTGATAATAATATAATTCATTATAGTGAAAATTCTGAAACTAGAGAATATTTTCATATAATACAACATGTGAATAATAATTGGAGTCACAAATTTAGCTCTAGTTTGCCATTTTCTAATATAAAGCAAACATCTTCTGTTCAGTTTAGGAAGTCATATTTTTTGAAGGATTTTAAGAAGTCTATTGATAAATGTGAAATTTTTTTTATGGACAGATTATCAAAAGGTTTATTAGAATTTGCTGAAATTGCAAAGAAGAATAAAATAGTAATAGTTATTGATTTTGGCACAATCTCTACTAGGTATTTAAAGACAAACTTAGTTTTAAAAGCTATTGAATTAGCAGACATCATTCAAGTCCCAAAAAAAATTCATAACTTTTTATTAAAAAATTTAGATTTTAAAAATTATCAAGAAATAAATCCCAATATTAAGATCTGGATAATTACCGATGGATCTAATCCATTAACGGTATATCATTCAAAAATTGGAGAAGTTTCAATATCAATTCCTCAGCTTGATGAGGTTATTGATAGTGGAGGTGCTGGAGATGCTTTTATGACCATGTTAATAATACAGATATTTAATTTTAAATTGAAAAATATATCCATCAATGAACTGGATCGAAAGCATTTTAAAAATCTCATATATAGATGTATAGAGAATGCCAAAAAAGCATGTTTATTTATGGGCTCAAGAACATATTTATATGAATATTTAGAAAATAGAAGCAAATTTCGCAGTTTAAATGATTATTTTGATAATTATAAATATGAAGGTGATTTTTATGAAAAATCAATTAATTTACTTGAAAATTATGGAAAAAGAATTCAAGAGATAAATGATCAGTTGAATAATCTAAAGGAAAACAATAATATTAAATTAAAAACAGGAACAGGACAATTCGAAAGTAATCTTTTAAACATTCCCCTTGTTATTCCAAATGCATTAAGATATAATTTAGAGATTCTACATGGTAAAGATTTAGGGGCGAATTTAATAGTAATTGGGTCTGGAGCTTCATTTAGTGCAGCAAAAGCAATTCAACAAATATTTCAGCCTCCTAATAATAGTTTATCTGTTCATGCTTTTACACCCTATCAATATATCTTAAAAGTAAATGAAGCATATCCAATTTGTATTGTTAGCTCTAGTGGAACAAATCCAGATGTGAAAAGTTGTTTTAAGAAGGCAGTCAATAACAAAAGTAGGAAAATTTTATTACTTACAACAAATGAAAACTCATATTTAGCAGAACAAGTTAATAATTATAAAAATGGGTGTCTAATTCCAATAAAAACACTTAAAGATGAGAAAGGATTTGTAGGTGTTTATTCAATGGTGGCATCAATCTGTGTTCTAGCAAAATTTTTATTACATACTAATTGGAAAGAAGATTATAACCAATTTCTTACAGAAGAGAACCTAGAAGATTTAATTACGACTAATATCAAAAAAATTCATAATAAATTAAAGAAGAAATTAAAAAAAAATAGATATATTGAACCTAAGTATCATGTTATAGCATTAGGAACAAACTGGTCTGAACCCGCCTTATGTGATTTTGAATCGAAAATTGTTGAATGTAATTTAGGAACGATAGAAATATCTGAATTGAAGAATTTTACGCATGGAAGGTATATTAATTTATATAAAAATCCAGAAAACAAATTTATAGTAATATTTAAAACACCAGAAACAAGAAAATTATCTAATTTCCTTGAAATAAGACTATCTGAAATCACTCCAACTTTCGTATTAGAAACAATCCATGATAAATTTATTGGAATGATTGATTTATTTATTCAAATGTTAATTTTTATTAATGAATTAGGTAAGTATTATAACCAAGATCCTTCGAAACCAGGATTTCCAAAGATGGCAAAAGGATTATATAATTGGAATGGTTTATATTAGAGAATTAAAATGGCCATTAATTATTTGAAACTAAATAAATTTCCATTAAAATCTATAGAAAACATAATATCTGCTAAATTAAAAAAGAATAATAACCAAAATTCTAAAAGAAAGAAAATCGTCAAAAAAGCATTAAATTCTGTTTTTACTGAAAAATTTTCAGGTTTAGCCTTAGATTTTGACGGTACTTTAATCCCTTTAGAGGAGAGAGATAATATAGTAGATCCTATAATAATTCATAAATTAAAATTACTAAACAAGAAGAAAATCCCTATTTTCATTTTAACTGGCAGAGGTAATTCCATTATGAGACAATTTCCTTTAAGTGATTTTACATTTAGAAATTATATAATAATTGCTCAATATAATGGTGGTAGAATAACCAATGGAAATAATGATTTAATATATCAAACTACAATTAATTCAGATGAAAATTATAATGAAATTAAAAATTTCTTGGTTGAAAATTCTATAAAATTTGTTGAAAAAACAGCTGGTTTTGTCTGCTATGAAAAAGATGCTGCTTACTCTCTATGTGAAAGTTTCATTAGAGAAATTAAAAATTGGAGAATTCTAACGACAAATTTTAATTTTGATATTCTTCCCTCTAAAATATCAAAAGGGCTTGCTCTTCAAAAAATTTGCAAGTTATTCAACTCAATTTTAGTAGAATCTATCTTAAAAATTGGAGATTCTGGAGATATCAATGGTAATGATTATGATTACCTTAAACTTAAGAATAGTTTTTCTGTTGGAGAATTCTCCTCCGATTTATCGACAAATTTTCCTATTATTAATGTCCAAAATATTTATTTAAAAGGTCCAAAGGGTCTAAATTTTATTTTAAATCATTTGATACTATAATTTACTTTCTTTATCTTTAAATCTTCTAAATATATAAAATCACAAAGAATTATAAAGATAAAATCATAAAAGAGATCCAATTGCAAATTTTTAAATCTAAATACTCTTGGAGTTTAATAACAAGTTATGAAGAAAAATATATTAGCATGCGAAAATAAAAATCGTAGAACTTTAAGATATTATTCAAATCCATATAAAATATCAGTATTTAATTCATTTAATTTAAATAATAATAGAATAGTAGAGGATGGTTGTCTGAAAGGAAAAGACTCGTTTCAAACTAAAACGCAAAAATTATATGACAAGCTAAATGATGTAAAAGAGAAATTAAAAAAAATAGATTGGAATAAAGTTTCAAACAATTGGGAAGTCTCTTTTCGAAAAAATCAATATTCTAATTACATTTTGGTTAATTTAAATCCTTATCAAGATTGTTCACCAGAGAATCCATTGTATATGCATAAGGAATGGGTTGAAAAAATCTATTATGATAAGGATTTTCAAATGACTGATGAAAAATTTGCTAAATTATTGCAATATTACTAAAAACGCTGCTTATTATTGGAGAAAGAAAAAACATAAAATTAAAGGTAAGGAAGAATGGGGTGAGGGACGCTGGATTGATAATAGAAGTGGAAGGGTTTACATTAGAGTTCCGAAAGACTATAATCATCCTCAATTAAAACTAGAAAAAGGAAGAAAGAGATATTATCGACCTGAACATATATACATAATAGAAAAGTACTTATCTGAATATCCCGAATTTGAAATCTCTCAAAAATATCTAATTGATGGAAAATATTTAAAAAAAGAATGTGAAATCCATCATATTAATTTCAACCCCCAAGATAATCGAATAGAAAACTTATGGATCTATGAAAACAAAAAAGCACATGCTAAAGGAGAGAAATCGATAAGAAATGTGTTTTCAGTTCTAATAAAAATAAATTGTATTCTTTTTATGGATAGTAAGTATTATTTAAATCAAAAGTTTGATTTTAAGTGTTTAACTCGTTCAGAAATAATTAAGTTGGAAAGGAATCAATCTATTAATATTCCAATTAATAATATGAGTTTAAACGAAGTTCAAGAAGCAATAAAAAAGATAAATTGGAATAATATTTCTAGTAATTGGAAAGTAATTAAGCATTATAATCAATTTAAGGAAAAAATAATTGATCTGAATCCATATAAAAATTGCTCTGAAGATAATCCTCTATACATGCATAAAGAATGGTTTATGAGGATATATGAGGATCCCAGTTTTAACCTCTCTGATTCAAAATTAGGAAAAATTTGTAATATTACTAAAGATAAAGCAAGATATTGGCGAGAAAAAGTGCACCAAATTGAAGGAAAAAAAGAATGGGGAAAAGAACGCTTAATTGATAAATCAGATGGTCGTGTCTGGATACGCGTTCCTAAAAATTATGCCAATCCCGTTGTAGATAAAGGAGAATACCATAGAAGAATAATGATTGAACATCGGTACCTTATGGAAAAATTTTTAGCTAAACATCCCGAATGGGGTATATCTAAAAGAAGTCTTATTGATGGGAAATATTTAAAATCAAAATATGAAGTACACCATATTAACCTTGATTTTCAAGATAATAGAATAGAGAATCTTTGGGTTTTCGAAACAAATGAAGACCACCAAGAAGCAAGAAGATCCTTATATATCCTTATTGATGAATTAATTAGATGTAAATTTATTTTATTTCAAAGAGGAAGATACATTATTAATATTTAATGCGATTAGTCAGGTTTTAAATTAACTTTTCTAGTAAAATACGATACATCATAATATTATGTTGTTCAAAAATGCTTTTAAAAAAATCAAGACTTTTTTTGGATCGGTCATCAAAAATATAGTTATAATAGAAAATATTTCTGAGAGCCATTTTTATCTTCTTATTATTAATTCTTGAAAGATTATTTAGATAGAAAAAAACAGATTGAAAATCATTATCATTAAAATCCAAATGCTTCTGGCAAAAAAAAATAAAAATCTTCAAAAGAATTCTTAAGTAAGTACTTCTTAAAATTAAAGTTCTTGAAGATTTATCATTAAATAAACGCTTAATATTATGTCCTCTTAAAAGTCTGTCATTATATTTAAGGAAATTTAAAATCTTTTCTTTTTCTGAATTTTTTATATAAAATTTTATAATCTCATATATCTTCTTATAGAGATTAACATAGTCTTCAAGAAACTCAATTAAATGAATTTGATTAAAGGAAAAAATGAATAAAATTCTCCGAATTTCAGTATTTTTTATATCTTTCAAATATTGGATATAATCGGTTTTAAATGGTAGATTTTTTTTATTTTTATTTAAATACAAAACTGCTTCATCTAATTGTTGATTTTTTAATAATTCTGAGAAATAATTTACTATTATGGTTTGTTCAATTTTCTTTTTTTTCTTTTCTTCTTTTTCTTTTTCTAAAATTTCTTGGTGTTCTTCAAAAAGTTTCTCTTGTTCGTATTCATATAATTCTTGATATAGAGTTTGTTCGTATTCTCTCTGAATTATTTCCTTTATACAATTTTTAGGATGTGTAAAAAGAAAATTTCCATTCCTGTTCTCTTTACATTCACTAATCGATTCACATTTTAAGCATTTATAGGAAGATCTGAAATAGGTATCGAAGAATATTTCATTTCCATAATCCCCTAAATATATTTTTACATTAGGAAAGAAACCTTTAAATGATTCTTGAGTTTTCATTTTAATATTTTTCTCTGGAATTTTTATCTTTGTTAAATCGGAATTTACTAAGACTGATAAAAATAATAGAACGGGAAAAATTTGAAATTTTAATAATATCTCATTATCATTTATAGCACTAAGATATTTTGTATCAATAGTAAAGATACGCCTTCCTAAATATATAAAAGTTTTTCTTAATTCATAAGGATATTTAAATTCTTTCTCTTTAAATAATTCTTCAAAATGTGCTATAATTTTCTTTCTAGAATCGTTTGGTATTAATTCTACAAGAATATTTGAAGAAAATTTGATAATTTCTAAAAAATTGTCTTTTGGAAATATTATATCAATATTAGAACTGATCGATTCAACTTTCTTAAAATTTACATTTGATATCCCTAAGTAGAGATTTTTTCTTAAATGTTCCCAAATCTGACAAAAAATATCCTCCAATTTATTTATACTGTCTGGGGTTAATTTTTCACAATCCCATATATTAACCTGCAAGACATTGTTTAATTTTTTATCATCTTTATTTACGTCAGCTGTTTCGAGATCTAATGTTAAAACCTGGCCAAATTCAAATAATTTTTTAAAATTAAATACTTTACGCTCTATACGGGTAAATCCATCAGGCTTTTTAATTTTAAAATTAAGTAGAAAATTGGATAAAAGTAAAGGAAATAGAATTTTATTAATTTTTTTAGTATGTTTTGAAATATAGTAGTTAAATATTAAGTAGGGTAAAAAGTATCCATTTTTAAGGATTTTTTTAGATAGGATATTAGATAAATTTTTTGGAGGACTCATTTCTAATCCAAACTCCTGTAACACAAAAGACTTAACTGTTCCGATATTTTCTATTAATCTATATAAACCCTCTGCATATAAATGCTTATCTTCTTTCTTTTTTTTACTAATTTCCTCTTCGTGCTTCAATGAACCCAAGTGAACTAATAAAAAGAACAAATTTTTAAAGTATTTTTGATAATTTTTTATATACTTTCTATAACCATCTAAATCACTTGAAACGCCAAATTTCAAAGTATCATTCAGAATTTTATGTCTTTTCTTTTTTGTGATAAAATCTTTAATTTCAAACAATAAACTCATAGTCTTTTGCTTCTTTTTAATTCCAGAATGATGAACCTTCCTTCCTTTAAAAGATAATTCATACATATGATCGAAAGATCCTTTAGTAGATTTCAAAAAGAAAATTTGTCCATTTTTGATTTCTTTAACCCTAAATGGAGAGTCTCCTTTCTGATAATGTTTATATTCTGATAAGTATCCTGGATTAATAAATAGAGTAATCTTATGTTTTGATCTTTGTTTAAAAAGTATATCTAATAATTCTTTTAATCCACCAACATGATCCGGATGATCATGAGTAATAATTATATATTCAATTAAACGAGTATCAATATTATTTTCAAACAAAGTTTGAACTGTTTTATAACCAGGATCTATTATTATGTATCTTGAACCAAATCTGATTACATAACATCCTCCAGTTACATTATAAAAACTAGGATAGTATGAATTCCATCTTCTTAAGATTAAAAGTGAACCTAAATCAGATATTAAAAAATCATTAAAAAATTTTGGAGAAATATATTTGGGAGTAACTAAATCTCCTAAAAATTCATCTACTTCAGTGACATAATCTATTTCATCCTTTAATTTAGAGTTTATAATTTTTTTTATTTCTGAATTTCCCATTTTTGAGATCATTTCTAAATTCTAATATTAAGATTTCTTTATAAATAATCAATTTTTAAAATTAACACGATAAATAAAACATTTATATTACCTATAAATTTAATATTAAATTATGAGTGATTTAAAAAATCTCAAAAAAGAATGGCAAGCCATATTTTCTTGTATAGATTTCAGATATATCATCTAAAACGCAGAAGGGATGTGGTGATTGTGGATTCGCCATTCGACCGGCAGTCGATAGATATTTAACTTGTCCGGTTAAGGAAGCTAAGGGAGGAGGAGGTTTTGAAATTTATTTTGCTCGAGGAAGAATGAATGTTCTTAAAAGCATATTAGAAGGGCAGATTCCTCTTTCCAGAGAGCTCGCGGAGTTCGTTTACGAGTGTATGGAATGTAAAAATTGCACAGAAGTGTGTCATATGTCTCAAAACGAGTATATCGTTCTTAATACATCTAAATGGATCGACCATGTAAAAGTATGGGAAGCGTTAAGAAAAGATCTGATAGAAGCTGGCTTCGCTCCCCTTGATAGACACGGCAAGTTAATTGATTACATGAATAACGAAGGTATGAGAAATCCTTACGGCGAAGAAGAAGCAAAAAAGTTCGAGTGGACAACCGAGTTTCCCGAAATTAAGGAACAGGGGGAGTTAGTATTTTTCGGGGGGTGCACGATGCCTTTAAGACAAGTAGAAACATTGAAAAGTATGATGAAAATTTTGAAAGCTGCTGGAAAAGATATCGCAATGTCTAAAAACGAGTGGTGTTGTGGTTCTGTTGCCTTGAGGATCGGCGATGAAAGGGCTCTAACTGATATAATTAGGCATAACATAGAAGTATTTAAGAATATGGGTGCTAAAACAGTCTTTACAGCATGTGCAGGATGTTATAGAACTTGGAAAAAGGATTATCCTGAATTACTAGGTGAGGAATTACCGTTTGAAATAAAACACATTACGGAAATTTTAGTTGAGATGTTAAGTAATGACAAAATACCGTTTAAATCCGTAGAAGGTGCGGAAATCATAACATGGCACGATCCATGCCATTTAGGACGTCATATGGATCTTTACGAAATACCTAGAGAAGTATTATCGAAAATTCCGGGAATTGAACTAGTAGAAATGAAAAGAAACCGTAAAAATGCCTGGTGCTGTGGAGCTGGAGGAGGAGTAAAGAGTCAATTTCCTGAATTAGCTTTAACAATAGCTAAAGATAGGTTACAAGAAGCCATAGAAACTGAAGCAAACATATTATTAACAAGTTGTCCCTTTTGTGTCAGTAATTTAAATGATGCGTATGAAGATTGTGGCCCTATTATACACGAAAAGATTAAAATTTTAGACTTAATCGATTTCATTGCTTCAAAAATATAATAAATTCTTTTTTTAAACTTAATTTTTCAACTTGTTAATCCTAAATCAGATTTACACTAATTTCGACATAAAAACTAATCTGTGAAGGTAAAACTATCGATTTACTCAAGTTTAAATATTTCTATTATTACTTGATAATAAAAAGTTCTTAATACTTTGAAATTAGAAATATCGCTTGATATAAAAACAGATAAAAAACCTTGACGAC
>SDBT01007883.1_pt1 | contig 17472 bp, 14 predicted proteins | sample 2277101 | NCBI WGS metagenome assembly SDBT01 (sample SAMN10404973, study PRJNA504765) | marine sediment metagenome | isolation source: marine sediment core GS10_PC15, 103 cmbsf | place: Arctic Ocean: Southern Knipovich Ridge | collected 2010 | reverse complement strand
ATAGCCCCACCAGGATTCGAACCTGGGTCCCGAGCTCCAAAGGCTCGTATGCTTGACCGCTGCACTATGGGGCTAATTTGCTATTGAAAAAAGAAAGATTTTTGGTTTAAAAATCTTTGTTAATTTATTTTATAAACTGATATCCCATGAAATTTTAAGTGATGTAAATGAGAGCATAGCTTAGCATCTTATTGTGTAACTCTTTATTTTGATAAGATATTGATATTAACCTTTTTTCTTATATCTCCCTCTTGATTCTATTACTGGAATTCTTTCAATTATTAATTTATGATTGTCTGCCTTATAATGTTTAAGAATTGTTTTAAAACATTTGTCTACTATTGTGAAATGTTTTGCTTCTAAGGCTTGTTTTAAAAGATGCAAGTCAACTGCTTTATCTTCTATTTTATGAGAATGAAAACCTAATCCAAAATCTATTAGGTAAAGTTTGTTGGATTTTAAAATCATATTACTTGTTGTTAAATCTCCATGAATAATATCTTGATTGTGTAGTTTGGTGAGGGCTTGTCCAATTTGTTTGCATATGTTTTGGTAGTTGAGTTTTTCTAAATATTCAGAAAGTTTTTTGCCTGAAATATAAGGCATATGTATCATTCTTCCTGCTTCAGGAGGAGCTAAAGGTTTTGGGCAATTAATAATTTTTGAAGCTTTATCTAAAAGTTTAGCTTCTGATTTTGTACGGGATTTTACTATTTTTTTATCAAGTTCTGGGTGCCTATAATGCTTTGGTATTCTATCCTTTACAACTTTATTATTTATTTTATAAATAATTGCTTCTGCACCTTGTTGGATTATTTTTGTCATATATTTTTTATTTTAATAATGTTTAAATAGGTATCTATTTAATTGTTAAAATGGCGTCAGAACAAGTTATAGACTCTAAAGAAATTCAATTTAATGAAAAATCTTTTTTGCTTCAAGTTGACAAGTTTTTTGATAGAACAAAGTTAGCATTAGAAAATAAAAATTTTGCTATAGTTCAAGGGGCTTTGCGAGGAATTTTTAATGGGTTGGGGGGTCTTGTCTATGATTCAGATTATCTTACTAGAGATAGAAAAACTAAGCTTAATAATTTAAGTGACTCAATTTTTAAAATCAGAGAAGAGATTGTTAATTGGGTTGAAGTAAAGGAGAAGGATTTAGCAATTATAATAAAAGAAAATAATATCTATGAGAGATTAGCAGATAATAAAAAGGTTTTAGGAGAGTATATACAGGAATGGTATAAAGTTTAATCACATCCTCATCTTTTTCCCAAACTTCTTTGCTAATTTCATCATTTGTTTTTGGTTTAATCCCTGAGAGGGGTCAATATCTGAAAGATCCCCTGCTCCTGTTGCCATTTCTTTTAGAAGTTTATATTGTTTTAGAAGCTGTCTTATATCTGTGGTTGTTGTTCCGCTTCCTTTTGCAATTCTGTTTAATCTGCTGGTTTGTTTTTCAATAAGTTCAGGATTATTAATTTCTTCTTCTGTCATGCTGTCTATTGCATGCTGCCATTTTTTTATTTTATGTTCTTGTGCTCCAAGTAAGTTTTCTGGGATTTTCGCTTTTCCTAATCCTGGAATCATTTCAGCTATTTTTGATAAAGAGCCTATATTTTTCATTGATTTTAATTGTTCTTGTAAGTCTCTAAGACTGAATGAACCTTGTTCTAATTTTTGTTTTAGTTTTTTCTGAGATTTTTCATCAACAGCTGATTCAACTTTTTCTAAAAGCCCTTCTAAATCTCCTAACCCTAACATTCTTGAAATAAAAGATTTAGGATTAAATGTTTCAAATTCATTTATTTTTTCACCTGTTCCAATAAAAAATACAGATGCATTTGTTTCATTGCAGGCTGTTAAAGCACCACCTGCTTTTGCAGTAGAATCCATTCTTGTAATTATAACTCCATTAATATCTGCAGCTTTTTGAAATTCAGAAGCTTGTTGTTTAGCAGCTTGCCCAATATCTGCTTGAATTACAAGAAGTTTGTGGTCTGGTTTTATTTCTTTATTCAGAGATTTTATTTCTTTTGTTAAATCTTTATCTAAATCATGTCTTCCTGCAGTATCTATTATAATTAAATCAAAATCTTTTAATTGTTCTTTATGTTGTTCATATATTTTTAATGCATTTTTTTCATTTTTATTTGTGAATGTTTGGATTTTTATTTTTTTACCTAATTGTTCTAATTGGTCTGATGCTGCTGGACGGTGAACATCAAGCCCTAACATTGCGACTTTAAATCCTCTTTTTGCGTAATAAGATGCGAGTTTAGCTGTTGTAGTTGTTTTTCCAGCACCATATAATCCAATAAGTATAATTTTTACTTGTTTGTCTTTCCTTATCTTTAGTTCTTTTTTTTCTTTTCCTAAAAGATTTAAAATTTCATCATGAAGAAGTTTGGTCAAATGTTCTTTTCGTTCTATACCTTTTATTTTTCCATCTTGAGCATGTTTTTTTATTTTATCTCCTAATTCTTTAACTAAATGAACATTAACATCTGCTTGAATTAATGCTCTTTGTAAATCTTTAACAACTGCTTCTATTGTCTTTTTGTCTAAGAATATTGCTCCTGCTATTTTATCAAATGATTTTTTTAATACCTGGGATAATTTTCCTAACATTTTATTTTTATCTGGAATTTGATAAGCTTATTTAAGTTTTGTGGATGAGATGTATGACTTAATTTTCTCATCTGTATATCCTTATTCTTTATAGGATATTGATATTTTTCCTTTATAAAATTAATTAGAATTACAGGTTTATAGGGTTTTTTATAGTTGTTGGTTGAGAAGTTTTTTAAAGAATGTGAAATTGAATAAGAGGGATCGTGCTTATTGTTTATTTGTTACCACTACTTAATAATATCACATCAAAAGGTTTATAAAATGATATTTATTAAAAATATTAAGAAAATGCCAAAGAGAAGAAGATACCTTGGATTAGGAAAGCACACTTGGGTTCCTCCTGTATTAAGGAGACCTCTTGAAGATTTGTTTGATCAGGAAGGTGTGGATAGAATCCTTATGTGTAAAAGAGCTAGAATACATAAAAATAGATTTCCAAAAGGACATTTAATATATGTAAGCGATATACATAGTGGAATTAAGATTAAAGGATATGCTTCAGGTTGTATACATGAAATTGTTGTTGTTGTTAAACCTTTAGAAAAAAGGGATGAGGTTAGAAATTACATAGCAAAAAAGTATAGATAATTTGTTAAGAATAATCACAACCCCAAATCCTCAATAAACTTCTGCTTATCAAAGAGTTCTAGGTCCTCATAGTTTTGTCCTGTTCCTAAATAGAAAATAGGTTTATGAATTGCGTGGGAGACTGAAATAATTGTCCCGCCTTTTTCATCAATATCTGCTTTAGTAAGGATTGAGCCATCAATTTCAATCATTTCATTAAAGGTTTTTGCCTGTTCTGTTGCATCATTTCCTGCAATGCTTTCTGCTACAAAGATTTTAAGGTCAGGATTTGTTACTCTGCAAATTTTTTCCATTTCAGCTAATAAATTAATTTTTGTATGCATTCTTCCTGCTGTATCAATAAGAACTACATCTATTTTGTGTTTTTCTGCATATTTTATTGCATCAAAACCCACTGCAGAAGGGTCTGTTCCATAATCATGTTTAATTAATGGCACTTTTAGTTTATCTGCATGAATTTGTATTTGTTCGATTGAGGCTGCTCTAAATGTATCTGCTGCAGCAAGTACGCATGAGAAATTGTTTTTTTGAAGCAAGTGGGTTAGTTTAGCTATTGTTGTTGTTTTTCCTGTTCCATTAATCCCAAAGAAAAGAATTATGAATGGAGTGTGTTCTGCTTTTTTTATTTTAATTGCATTTAAAGGATTATCTGGTTCAATTAAAATTTCCTTTAAAGTTTCTTTAAGTTCTTGTCTAATATATTCTTCTATTTCTTTTTGTCTCATTTCTTTTCCAACTAGTTTTTCTGATAATTTTGATTTAATATCTTCTACAACTTCTAAAGCTGTATTGTTTTCAAGTAGAAGCATTTCTAAATCTTCAAAAATTTCATCAAACTCTTTTTCAGTTATTTTATAAGCAAATTTAGATTTAATTTTTTTGAAAAAGCTTTGTTTTTTTTCTTTTGTTATTTCTTCTTTAAGTTCTTTGTCTATTTCTTCTTGAGGGACTCCTTCTTCAATTTCTGTTTCAATTTCTATTGCAGTTCCTTGTTCTTCTGGTTTTAGTTTTGGAAGTTCTTCAATTATTTTATCTTTCTTTTTAGTTTCTTTATCTACGACACCTAACGGTTTCTTACTCGCATCCTGAGTTTTTGTTTTATCTTTATTACTTAACTCAAAATGCTCGGATGTGTCTTCCTTTGAGATAGCTATTTCTTCTTCTGGTATTGTTTTCTCTACTTTTTCCTTGGATTTGCTTAGCCAACCTTTAAGTTTTTCTTTTAGTTTATTGAACATGAGTATGTTAATAAGAATTGGTTTATAATGTTTTTTATTTAATTTTATTTTTTAATATTTTATTGATATTTAAGCTTTTGGGAATAGAAGTGTAGCTTTATTATTAGAAGAGATACTGTGAAGTCCTTGTAGAAGATGTCATTTAATATTTTATAGATTGATCAATGATAAGACTTTTATAATGTATTCACTTATCTTTTTTAATATGAAAAAGATATTGGTAATATTAGATGGTGCTTCTGGTTTGCCTGAGAATTGTTTTGGTGGAAGAACTGTTTTAGATGTGGCAGAAACACCTAATTTAGATTTTTTTGCTAAAAGAGGTAAAACTGGATATATGTATCCAATTAATGAAAAACATGTTCCAAGTACACATGATTCTATAATGTCTATTTTAGGCAATGATCCTTTATTATTTCAAAGAGGAGTTATTGAAGCAATTGGTTTGGGAATTAAATTAAAAAGAGGAGATTTTGCTGTTAGAACTAACCTTGGAACAATTGATAATTTAACAAGTAGAAAGATTATTGATAGAAGGGCTGGAAGAACTATTACAGATAAAGAGCACCAAATCTTAACTAAAGATTTGAATGATTATATTAAATTAGCTTGTAAATTTGATTATTATACAGGGATTCAACATAGAGGGGTTTTAGTTTTAAGAGGAGGGTTTTCAGATAATATTTCTAATGTTGATCCTGAATATTCTAAAACAAGTGGTTTAAAATTTGCTTTTTCAAAACCTTTTGATGATGAAGATGAAATAGCAAAATATACTAGTAATGTTTTAAATGATTTTTTAGTTCAGGCATTTGAAGTTTTAAATAATCATCCAGTAAATATTGAGAGAAGAAAAAAAGGTTTACTTCCTGCTAATATCTTTTTTACACGAGGAGGAGGAATTGAACTTCCTAAAACAAAAAAATATAAAAATTGGATGTCTATTAATGCTTACCCTTTATTAATTGGAATTGCTAAAATTTCTGGTATGAATAGTTTTTCTTTTGAATATCCTAAATTAAAGAAAATTGATGTTTATGATAATTTGTATCGTACCTTAAATAAATCTATGAAATTTGCAAGTAAAATAATTAAAAAGCAACATAAAAACTATGTAGGGTGTTTTGTTTATTTTAAGGAAACAGATGATCCTGGGCATGATAATAAGCCTTATGAAAAAAAGAATATGTTAGAAATAATTGATAAAAGATTTTTTGGTTTTTTAAGAAAGTTTATTAGGGGGAAAGATATTAAGGTTGTTGTAACTTGTGATCATTCTACTCCTTGTAAATTAAAAAGGCATAGTGCAGACCCGGTTCCTGTTTTAGTTTATGGTGGTGGGGGAGATGAGACTAGTAAATTTTGTGAGAGAGAAGCAAGAAAAGGAAGTTTAGGAAAAATGTATGGTAAGGATTTTATGAAAAAAACAGGGTTGGATAGGTGATTTTATTTTATTCTTTAACTTGTTTTAATAACTAATATCTTATAAGTATTATAAGTTACTTAAATGAGAAACTTAGAGAACTAGTATGCATCGCTTAAAGATGTAATAAGATATTGAAAAAGTTCTTGTTTTTATTGATTATTAGATAAGATTTTTGTGATATAATAAAGATTATAAAGAGATTTTAATTTTTGAGTTAATGATTACATATAATGAACTATATGATGTTTTGAGAAGAGAGAGATATAGTGAACAATTACAACCAATTCCTAAGAATTTTATTAAAGAAGTTGCTACTTATTTAAAAGATAAAAAACAGATTGCAAATAAAGATAATGATGATTTTTCTGATACTATTTTGAAAACTAAAAAACAATTTGAAAATTCAATTGCTATTTTTAAAGAATTAATGTTGAGAAGAAAAAAGAAGATTTTGGAATTATCTTTTATTGCTGCTGAAACAGGGATTAGTAAAAGAGATTTTGAGAATATGCTTTCTTTAGAAAAGGAGTCTTTTGATTCAATTATGAAAGCTTTGGAAAAAGGAGATAAAAAAATAACAGAGATTTTAAAAGGGAGTGATAAAGGAAATGAAGAACCTAAAAATAAAATGATAGTTTTTATTCAAGATACAGATGGATTTTTAGATTTAGATGGGAATAAATTAGGGCCTTTTAAAAAGGGAGATGTGGCAAATCTTGCTGAGGAGGTTTCAAATATTTTGATTATTGATAAAAAAGCTGATAGTGTTGAAGAAGATTAGATGCCCCTGCCGAAAACTTAACTTGGGGTTCACTTTATTTCTATTAAGATAAATTTATAAAAGTAATTAGCATTTAAAGGATATGGAAAAGAAAGGAGGAGCTGGAATTGTAATTTTGATTATTGTTATAATTATTGGTTTAGGTGTTGGAGCCTATTTTATGTTTTTTAATAATCAAAAATTAACAAATGAAGAAATATTAGAATTAATCAAGCCAGAAATGAGTGAATTTTGCTATTATTTAAATGATAAAGTAGAGCACTCTACTTGTGCTACTTGTAATACTGATAATCATATTATAGTTGAGAATCTTACAGGAACATTACCTTCAAGAACTAATTGGTATTTGATTGAAGAAACACTAGAAGGTTATAATATTGAAGTTAAAGCCTATGTTATTTATGGAAGAAATACAAGAATGGGCTCTAAACAAGTTATATTTACATTAGATAAAAATGGAAAAGTTCTAGATAAGATATTTCCAGAACAAACTTGTATGTAATTAAAATGCATCCATCTGTTGCATAACAATAAATCAGCATTTAAAAATTAATTCTATTATGAACCTGAGGTTAAATGCCCCTGCCGGGATTTAAGCATTCTTAAAAAAAGCCCCCAGCCGGATTCGAACCGACGACCTATTCCTTACAAGGGAATTGCTCTACCACTGAGCTATGGAGGCATAAGAAAATTAATAATAAAAGGTTTTTAAGGGTTTTGATTTGATGGTAATATTACAAATACTAATATCTTAATGAAATAGGGAGTGTTAAACTTTTGTTGAATCCAATTTTAGATGTTCTTTTTACTCTCGCCTAGATATTAAGGGATGCTTTCAAGGGAGTTGTTTAATAGAAATTGTAGTCTTGATAGGAGTTATTATCTGTTTGATTTTAAGAATTCCTTAATTTTTTTAATTTTTTCCTTGTTAGGAATATCGCTTACCAAATTTCTAAATATTATTGCATTTGTGAAATATTCTTTTTGAAAATTATATCCCTCATTTTTTTCATGCTTTTCTAAATCTCCTAACATATTCTTTATTGAATATTCAACATAAGTTACAAGCCCCTCATTATATTTCCAATTTTTTGGTCGAATATTATTTTGTTCTAATAAAATATGAATCCACTCATGTAGAAGAATTTCGTTAATCAAATGCTCTTTTTCTTTTTTAATATTTGTTTCTGTTAAAATACCAATTTTTTCTAAATTCTCAATTTTTTTATTGATTTTGTTGCAAAAATCTAGAAGCTTATTTTTTATTTCTTTATTTTTAAGATTGTTTGCAATCCATTTATATGTGGTTAATGATTTTTTTGAAACCATTTGTCCGCCATATCTTTTGATACATTTTTTATAATCTCTTGAATTGTAGAACTTTTCTAAATTATGCGCCCTTTCAGAAATTTCATGCCCCTGTTTTTCATAAATTGGGTCGCGACAATCACTTAAATATTCTGTTAAAATCTCTTGCTCTTTTGTTATCCATACATATGCAAACCATTTTTTATTAAAATCTAGACCTAATTTTTCAGATATATTTTTCAGATTATTTAATATTTTCAACATAAATGAACTAGTTATTTAACTTTTATAACTTTATCTGATTCCCTTTATTTTATGATGAATACTCCCCAAAAAACATTCAAAACTCATAGCTACATGACATTCTCTCTTTGCTTGGGGTGTTGAACAACAGATTTCATAGTTTACTTGCATACTCTCTCCCAAGTCCTTTGAGGACTTAATGAAATTTTAATGTTGTGTAAATCTTTAAGATATAAGAAGACTAAGAAAATAAATTAATATTCATGAACTTCACTATCTTCAAACCATGTAGAAATTTCTCTTTTTGCATTTTCTATTGAATCAGAAGCATGAACAAGATTTCTTATAGATCTGTTTTCTGAATCTGCGATTTTATAAGATTCTTCTGATGCAAAATCTCCTCTGATAGTTCCAGGAGAGGCTCTGCATGGTTCTGTTAAACCTACTATTTTTCTTACGGAGATTATTGCATTTGGACCTCTAATAGTCATGGCTATTATTGGAGATTCTGTTATAAAAGTTATAAGCTTTTTTTGAAGCATTTCTCCAAATTCTAAATGGTCTGAATATTCTAATTTTCTATTTTCAATTTCAGCAACTTTTTTTGTTTTTTCAAAAGTTTGTTTTGCCCATTCTTCATTAAGAGGGTAGTGTTTTTCTGCTAGTTCTTTATCTGGCCATATCATTTTTAATGCACAAACTTTAAGATTAGATTCTTCAAATCTTTTGATGATCTCTCCAATTAATTGTCTTTTTACACCATCTGGTTTTATTAGAATTAGTGTTTGTTCATGTGCCATTTTATTTTTTTATTAGTATTTTATAAATTTATTAGTTTTGTTATGAGTAGCTTAAACTTCTTCTGTGTTCAGCTTAAAATTTTATAAGCTAATGATTTATTAAATTTTATCTTCTTTTTCTTCTATTTTTACTGCTTTTCTTTGAGCCTCTTTAATTTCTTTTTCTGCTTTTTTTATATCAGTTTTTTTTATATCTGATAATTCTAATGATTTTTTAGGAGTAGTTTCTTTGGTGGTGGGTTCTTTTGGTTCTTCTTCTGTTTTTTTAGATTTCGGAATTTCTTCTGGTTTTAAAGGCCTTACAAGCTCTAAAATTCTGATTTCACATAATGATAAAGGATATGTTTTCTTTAACATTAATGACAATGGCCTTTGCATTTTATTTGAAAGAATTTCATTAAATATTTCATCATCTTTTTTTTCTGCAATATAATCTTCAATCCAGTTTTTTGTTTTATTTCTTAGAGTTTTTCTTACTGCTCTTGAAACTCTTTTTCTTGTTATTAAAAAAGGTTTTATTCTTAATATGCTTTCTTGACTTGGAGTTTCAAAAGAATCTTCAATATAACTAATTCTTTTTCTAATCATTCTTCTGATAAAATAAGGCATTAATTTGATTTTTATAGGATAAGCAACTGCTTTATCATCTTTGATTTTAATTTTAACAAGTGCTTCAACACTTTTTCCTTTTAATCGTCTTGTTAAATCTAATTTAATTGTTCTATCTTTTAAGTCTTCAGGGGAATTTCCAATTAGTTCTATTTTTGTGTTTATTAAAGGAATTTCTGCTTCTATGAATTTTTTCCTTTTTGTTAAAATTTTTGTTTGTTTGGGCATTTTCTTATTTATTTTTTATCTGGAATTTGATAAGCTCAATTTGGTTTTGTAGATGAAAGGTATATTTTAATCTTATTTATTATATAACCCCTGGTTTTGTAAGATAATTGTTTATTGATATGTTTATTCTATTATTAATTTAGATACTCTTCTTGAGTTTTTTGCATGTTTTGATTTTTTACATTCTTGGCAAGTATAAATTACAACTTTTCTTGTTGTTGCTTTTGTTTTTCTTTTCCATTTTTTTATTGCAGGTCTGCTTCCATATCTTCCTTTATTTCCTTTTCCAGGTATAGCCCCTCTGGCTTTTGCTCTTGTTAATGAACCTCTTTTTAGTGTTCCTCTTTTCTTTCCTGTACTTACTAAATCTATTTTTTGTTCTGTTCGATGACCACAACGTGGGCAAAACCTCTTAGTAATTTTAGGCATTTTCATTTTGTTTTTGTTATATAAACTTAGTGAAAAATAGGTTTTTAAATGTTAGGATGGTCCTACCAAGAATCGAACTTGGGCCTCTTCCATGTCGTGGAAATGTTCTACCATTAGACTATAGGACCTTATAAAAAGTTATGAATATATAATTATAAAGTTTGTGTTTCTGGAAATCTAATTATCTTAGTAACTTACTTAGTAACTAATTTAATAAGAAACCTTTAAATATACTACATTATTGTATTTTGTGATGAAAAAATATTTGCTTTTAATCGAAGATGAGAAAAAATGGGAAGAATTTAAAAAATTAATTGATAAAGATATCAATACGGAGATTATTTCTTTAATAAATGAAAAAATTAAAAAAAGGAAGAAAAATGATAGAAAGTAAGTTTGGAATAAATAATAAAAGTAAATCAATAATTGATAAGAATAAACTAGTGAGCAACAGAAGTTCAAGTGTTCATATGAGGAGATTGTTAAAAATAAATAAAAAAGCTCAGATTACAATATTTGTAATTTTAGTTATTGTAATTGTTGCAGGTATTGTGTTATTTTTTGCTTTTAAAGGAGGTTTAATTCAAGGAAAAATTCCTCAGGAATTAGAGCCTGTTTATAATTATTATTTAAGTTGTATTGAAGGTGAAACTTTAGATGGAGCTTTTATTTTAGAACAACAAGCAGGTTATATTGAACCTCCTGAATTTTCTCCTGGAAGTGATTATATGCCTTTTTCATCTGAATTAGATTTTTTAGGAATTGGTGTTCCTTATTGGTATTATATTTCTGGTAATGGAATTTCTAATGAACAAATTCCAAGTAAAGGAAAAATGAAAGAACAATTAGATGATTATATAGAGGAGAAAATTAATTTATGTGATTTTTCTCAATTTGAAGCGCAAGGTTTTGAGATTGAGATTGGGGGAAGTTCTGTTGATAGTTTTATTAGAGATACTTCTATTTCAGTTAGTGTGACTCAAAATTTAAATATTAACTATGGAGAGACTAATTGGAGAGGAACAAAACATTCTATTTCTGCAAATTCTAATTTAGGCAAGTTTTATGATTTAGCCAAAAAAATCTATCAGAATAATAAAGATGAAATGTTTTTGGAAAATTATGGTGTGGATATCTTAAGATTATACGCTCCTGTTGATGGAAGCGAGATTGGTTGCAGTCCTAAGATTTGGCAAGTTGAGAATGTTAGGAATGATTTAATAAATGCTTTAGAAACTAATATTCCTGCAATTAAAGTTCAAGGAGATTATTATAATTTAAATAAGCGCGCAAATAAATACTTTGTTCAAGATATTGGAAAAGATGTTGATATTAATGTTAATTTTATGTATTTAGCAGAGTGGCCTATGAAAATGGAAGTTTGGCCTTCTGAAGATAATATTTTAATAGCTGAGCCAATAGGATTGCAAGAAGGCATGGGCATGTTAGGTTTTTGTTATGTTCCTTATCATTTTGTTTATGATTTTGCATATCCTGTTTTAATTCAAATATATTCTGGAGCTGAAATGTTCCAGTTTCCAGTAGTTGTTTTTATTAATAAAAATAATCCTCGTGAAGCTTTAGATGCTCAAGGATTGCCAGATGTTGTTCCAGAATTATGTCAAAAGAAAAATACTCAATTAACAGTATCTAGTTATAATACTCATCTGGGTCTTGTTGAAGCATATATTAAATTTAAGTGTTTTGATACTGTTTGTGATATTGGGCAAATAGAGATAGATGATGGAGATTCTTCTTTAACTGCAGATTTTCCTCAATGTGTTAACGGATATATTTTGGCAAGTGCAGAAGGGTATAAAACTGAAAAGCATTTGATTTCAACTATTAACCCTGGGAGTGTAACAGTGATTTTAGATAAAATATATGAATTAGATTTAGAGGTTCAAAAAACAGGGAGTGTTTTAAGCAATGATTATGCTGTTGTTACATTTACTAAAGATGATGAGGTTAAAAGTGTTGCTTATCCTGAGATGAATAAAATTAAATTAACAGAAGGGCAATATGAGATTAAAGTTTATGTTTATTCTGATTCAAATATTAATTTAAAAGGCAGTTCAACTCACAAATGTGTTGATGTCCCTAAGACAGGGGTTTTAGGTATATTTGGAATAACAGAAGAAAAATGTTTTGATTTAGAAGTCCCTGATCAGATTATAAGTTTTGCTGTTTCAGGAGGCGGAACTCAAAATTATTATATTGCTGAGTCTGAATTAGAAGATTCAAGTAAATTAATCATAAATGCAGATTCATTTACAAAACCAACTAAGGTTGAGGATTTACAAACTAATTATAATTATGTTGATACAAGGGGGTTGGATGTGGTGTTTGAATAACTAGTAACTTATGAAATATGATAAGGTGTTCAACTGAGATTAAGCTATTCATAATAAAGCTTGAAATTCAATGAGATATTGAAAAATGAAAACAAAAAAAGATATGAAGATGAGATTAAAAGAAAAAGATGTAGAGAGAAAAACAACTCAAAAAAGAGTTAAGTATTTTGGATTAGTGATATTAGTTATTAGTTTATTAATAATAAATCTAAATTTTGTTTCAGCAGATGTGTTTGGAGGAGGAGATGTTCCTTCTACTTTTATGGGTGGAACATATCAAGTTTATGGTTCATCTGTAAATCCCCAGTTTAATCAACCAGGTTTTAGTTTGGGAAGTGGGATAAATCCAAGAGATTATTGGGGTAATTTTAATAGAGAAGATTGTAGAGAAAGGCAAGATATTATTTTAACAATTCCTCCTGGAGGATGTAGTCCTGCTGTTGTTAGAAGTGATTTATTAGAAGAGCAAAATGTTCCTGTTTTTTGCAAGGTTTCAAGTATTCAGGTTAATCCTTTAATTGATATTACAAAAATAAGAAGTATAAGATTTAAAGGAGAATATCCTCCTGGTGTTTCTGGTATTTCTTATTATCCTGCAAGGGCAGCTGTTAGAAGCACAAATAGATTAATTGGGAGCCCGGTTGTTGATAATGTTGGTTATTTAGTTATTATATTAAAAAGAACTGTTTCTGAACAAGATATGCCTGATTGGTTAGAAGGAAATATTACAGCAGTAATTGATTATGATTCAGAAGGTGCTTTTGGAGTTGGACAGCATGATTTTTTCTTAGAGGAAATGAAAGAGGATGAATGGCAAAGAGAATATAAAGATTATGGTTTTTGGAAAGGCAAGGGTTTTGTAAGGTTAGATTCTATTAGTGGGAATTCTGCAAGGGTTTCTATTTATAGAGATGCAACTTATAGAGAGACAAGTATTAATTTAGTTGAGGGGCAGACTTCTGGAGATATTTATTTAGGAGGTTCTTATTGTGCTGCTGGGATGAATATTAAATTACAAGAGATTGGTTATCCTGTTGATACTGTTTTGTTAAAAGTTGATGATGAAGAATTTTGGATTGCAGAAGGAGGACGGTTTTTAGATGGGAAATGTAGAGTAAAAAGTCTTGACCCAAGCGAGGTTGGAGGCGGGAGAGTTAGATTAAGTTGCACAGGTGCTGGAAGTTTTGAGTTGATGTTGAATCCTCCAAGTGTTTTTTTAACAGGAGGAATTAAAGAAGATGAAAAATATTCTATAGGAGATAAAATAAAAACCTCTGGTGATGAAAATATTTATTTGAGTTATGTAGGAATGAATCCTAAAGCAAATTCTAATTATGCTGTTTTAATAAAAACTACAGAAGAACAAGATGTATTTTTAGAAAGAGGATTAAGTATTTTTATTGCCAGAACTGCTGAAAATTATTTAAATGATCCAAAAGGTTTACGAACATTAAAACTTATAATGGATTTTAAACTTAGTTTTGAAACATATTTGGAAGGAAAGATAAAGAATTATGCTCAAATAAGCAAAGAAAATATAGTAATTTTAGAAGTTGATGATAAATGGGAAGGTATAAAATTTGTTTCTATATTTTCTAAGGAAGCTCTTTCAGAAGAAAACCAAGATTTAGTAGAATATTATAATAAAGCAATTGAAAGCTATAATGATGTTTTTGAGTTATATCCTTTTGAACGTGAGGAGAATTCTAAAAGTTTTGAACCTTATGGTGCAAAAGCATTAGATAATGCTGCAAAATTGTCTGAAGAACTTGGGTTGCAAGGAGAACAAATCAAATATTTAGAAAAATTAATTGAAAATTATCCTAGTACGAATTTATCTAATTATGCTGAAGCAGAGTTAGTAAGAGCGTATAAGGGAAGAATTTCAAAAGATTCTCAGGCAATTGTTTATGTAAATAATGAACCTTATTTTATTTCTATAAAAGATATGAAAAAACCTGGATATGAAGATTTAGGTGCTAAGATTTTGTTTACAACAGATAAAGGGATTAAAGAAATTAAAATGAAAAAAGATGTTATGGAACTTACTCCTGGTGGTGATAACATTAAAATTCCAATTAAGATTTTAGAAATTACTGATGATTCTATTGTAGTTGAATATTTTCCTAAAGGAGAGGGGGTAAAAAAACATATTGTTAATAAATTAGGAGAAATTTCTGTTGGTGAAGGGATTGTAGGAAAGAAAATAACTTTGGAAATAGGAAAAACTTTACAATTAACAGAAGAAATAAATGTAAAACTTGTAAAGACAAATCTGAACAAACAAGTAAGAATTAAAATTATCCCAAAAGCATTTGGAACAAGAACTGAAAGTGATTTTCATTTTAAAATTGGTATTGAAAAAAGAGCAATTAAGCTTTCACCTGAAAAAACTCAGGAAATGGTTGATAATTTAGATGAACAAATTAAAGATTGGAATGAGATTAATGATAAGTTGGGTAAGGTTGTTAAGGGTATGAAGGGAGCTTGTTTTGCAACTTCTGCTATGTTAACTGTTAGGAATTTCTTTTCTGGAATGAGTGGAGCATCAATGGCTCGAAATGAATTAATGACTGCTTCTGGAGGATGGAATGAGAAATGTGAAATAACTTTTGCTAATAAAGAAGATGCTTGTGGCAAGGGTATTCCTTCTAGTATTGCTGATTGTTTGTTAAATTGTAATGATTATATTAATTCAGATGTGGAAACATTAACAGAGAGATATCAAAGTATTAATTCAGATATGGAAGGAATCCAAAATAGATTAGGTCCTAAGTCTAGTGATCCTTTAGATTTTGCAGGTTCTGTAAATCCTGATGATGTTAAAAAAGAATATTGCAAGGTTTTGAAACAAAAATATACTTATGATGGGAATATGAAAGTGTTTATTAGAGGAGAAGGAGAAATTTCTTTATCTAATATAGTTTCTAAACAAGAGTTTGATGATTGTAAAATGAGCTTACAAAATATGAAAGATTTAATTGCTTATTCTGGATTAACTCCTTCTGGTTATTCTGTTTTACAAGATGTGGGAAGGAATTCTCTTGGGCAAAGTTTTGGAACAACTTATATGATAAACCAGATTACAAGGAATGAAGGAGTTTTGAAAGATATTTTTGGTGTAAATGCTCCTGTTAGAACTTCTGATAAAAAAGCAAAATATCAGGTAATGGCAGATACTAAGGATTTAGGAAGTGAATATGCACTTCTTGATTCAGATAGTTCTAAATATTTTACAGATATTATAAATGGTAAAGAAGTATTAATTGGATTAAAACAAAAGCAAAGAGATATTTATGTTGTTAATCAGGTTTTAGATTCTGAAAAAGATGATATTTCTAATGATCCTGCTAAACGTGATGCTAATGGAAATAAAATAAGTTATAAAGATTATTATTCAGATTATGAAGGAATTAAAGAATTTACACTTGCAAATCCTGGTATGTATCAAAATCCAATTAAAATTGTAAAAGGAGAACCCTTGATTAAATATTATTCCCGAGCACCTTATAAAGGGCTTCCTGCGCAAGTTCCTTTTGACCAGAGAAATGGATGGTATGTTACAACTGATTATATTTTGTCAGGATTTGGAAAACCTTATGAGCAGAGTGGGAGAGCAATTAATTTTTGGATTTGTAATGTTGGTAAAAATGGGCTTATTGAAGGCAAGGAAAGAGACGATTGCAGGTATTATAATTTAGGCAGTTCTGCTGATTTGGACTTTCCAGGTTTGAGCAAGTCTAAGTCTGCAACTCTTGTTAGAGATGCAGAAAATGCATTAAGAGAAGCTTCAAGACGTTATGGAGATAAAAGTGTTAGAATTAATGATGCTGTTTATGATACAGGGATTACTGATGGAGGAGAATCAGGAAGATGTTCTGATTTTATGAGTCCAGGTGATTGTCATTTAATGTTTAATGTTTGTGACCCTGTTATTTGTCCTGAGTCAAGATGTGATTTTGGAGGAGCATATAGAGTTTCTAATGTTGTTCAATCAGGAATAATTGGAAGCTTATTATTGTGTTTACCAAATGCTCAAGAAGGAATTGCAATACCAATTTGTTTGTCTGGGGTTCATGCAGGACTTGATAGTTATATTAGTATTTTAAATTCAACACAAGCTTGTTTGCAAGAGAGTTTAGATACTGGGAGAAATATTGGAATTTGTGATGAAGTTAAATCAATTTATATGTGTGAGTTTTTCTGGAGACAAGCTGTTCCATTAATGGATGTATTTATTCCAAGATTGTTTGAAATGAGTTTAGGACAAGGAACTCGTGGTGGGGGGGAATATGCAACTGTTGACCATGCTTGGCAAAATATGCAGGGAAGTATTGATTATTTTAAAGACCAGTATGCTGTAAATGCTGTTAAAGCATTTAGTCAGCGTTCAACAGAAGGAGTTGGTACAGAAGTTTGCAAAATGTTTGTAAGTGCAAGATATCCTAATTCAAAAGAGTTTTTTGATAACTTAGTTGAACCAGACAGCCCTGTTCAGTTTACAGGATGGTTTAGTGAGAATGTTTTAAATGAAGCTACAACACCTCCTACATCTCATTATAAGGTGTATTATCATATTTATGCTGGTAAAGATATTGGAGCTAATTATGTGGTTTATTTGAAAAATCCTCCTCAATCAGCTTATATTAGTACAATGTTTAGTTATGTTGTTGATAGAGGGTTTATTCCAAAAGGAGGACAAGTTGATGAAGCAAGAGACTTTACATCTGTTTCAGGTTATCAAGAATTATGTATTAATATAAATGGACAAGAAGAGTGTGGATTTAAACAAGTTTCAACTTCTTGGGCAATTGATGAGCTTTCTAATAGAT
>SDBT01007882.1_pt1 | contig 17473 bp, 15 predicted proteins | sample 2277101 | NCBI WGS metagenome assembly SDBT01 (sample SAMN10404973, study PRJNA504765) | marine sediment metagenome | isolation source: marine sediment core GS10_PC15, 103 cmbsf | place: Arctic Ocean: Southern Knipovich Ridge | collected 2010 | reverse complement strand
ATCACAACTCAACTCTGGCATTTCGTTTGTTGCATACACGATCTAAAAGGAGATGGAGAGGTTGTTAACCCTGAATGCCCCTGCAATCAGCATGAAGAAGGCGATTGAGGCGACCAGGAAAATGTTAGAGCCAACAGTAGAATTACCTGATAAATCAAAGAAAATCATCGAGCTAAGAAGAAATCCGATCCAGCGAACCATCATGTCGATACAGGAAAATTTCATTTAGGGTGTCCCAGCGCACAAAACAGATGCATGTGATTTGTATTCGTTCACTGATCCTTTTACTTCTTAATGTGATGGGACAAGGATCATCGGTTGGTTTTCCCGATGATCCCAAGAGGAGGGCAGTTTATTTTTTTGAATTACAAGAGTGCATCAAGAACAATCGGAATGTTGTTTATAAGCGACATGGGATTTTTTACGAAGTAAATAACCACGTTGCGGTCTAACAACATGGAGATTGTGAGAAGATTTCGTGGAATAAAAAAAGGCCATCCTTGTGGGACAGCCTTCATCTATATTGTGGGTGATGCTTATTATAAGCTGTTCACGTGTTTTGCAAGCTTCGATTTGAGGTTTGACGCTTTGTTCTTATGAATGACATTAGTTTTGGCAAGCTTGTCAAGCATAGAGACCACTTCTGAGTATTGTTCGGTGGCTGCGGCCTTATCGGTAGTTCCACGTAACTTCTTCACAGCACTCCTGGTGGAGCGTGCATTATACTTATTTTTAACACGTTTTGTTTCGGTCTGCCTGATCCTCTTCTTTGCTGATAAATGATGTGCCATATTGCTCTATAATTAATTTCGGGTTGCAAAAATAGTGATTAATTTCAATGATACAAACAAAACATGGCAAATAATTTAGCTATTTGCATAGCTTGTTGGTACTTATCAGAATGGCGACCACATTGGAAATAAAAATAAGGGTAATCAGTCCCAGTGCGGTCCCATAAATAATGCCATGAAGAGACGGTGAGATGTCGAGACTCCATTCTCCGGCCATGGACGAAAACTGCCGGGTGAGGATTGAAGTAATCAGAATGGAGAACCCTGTAACACCCACCATAAGGATCAGTAATAAGACAATATAAGGACGGCTTATTTCCCTGTAGTGATAACCCAATTTATTGAGCCTCCTGATCTTTTCTGACGACCGGCTGATCATCAACTGCAGGCTCAACAGGAAGACAAGAAAAGCAAGACCAATAATGATACTGGCAATAACCACCAGGAAGCTAATGATGAATTTAAGAATGATATTCATTCGGCTGCTCTTCAATTTTTCTTTAATGGTGTCATAACCTTTGTCTTCCAGGAATTTAATAATGGCAGGATTGGTGGGATCCTTGGATACGAGGATGATTTGGGATGGATCGACTTGTTTGAAATACCCATATTTTTCATTGGCCCATAGCAGGAAGTCCTGGGGTACCAGGATGGAATGGATGCGGTTGCTGAATCCCACTATTCGACCCGGATAATCATCATAATTCCCACGACCCTGTCCCTTAAGCCTGATGTTGATGTTAATCATTGAAATCAATCCTTTGGGTATCTGGGGGAGTCCCTGACTGGGAGCAAAACCGAAATTGTACAGGTTCAGGTAGTCCTGTGGAATAATAATGGGAATGGTTCTGGCCTCTGGGTCCCAATTCCAATCATCGGATTTTACATCGATGTATTTATTGGGTATGGCCTCAAAAAACAGTTCGGTATAGAAATCGGGGAATCGTTCATTCTCCGTATATCCACTCACAGGAAATTGGTTTGACAGGAAAGGCGCTACTTCGTCGGCAAAGGGTTGAGAAGCGATCTCTTCAATCTCCTCAGGAGAGAATCCCACCCTTGCAAGTCCCAGCGTTTGTCCAATATTCACCTGCTTGTTAATCACAATATATTCAGGATCCATCAGGTCCTGGTTTTCGGAAAGTACCTGCTTGATATCTACATAGAACTGAATCCCTGCCAGCAGCAATACCAACCCAGCCATGGTTCCAAGGAAGGCCCATAGCAGGTGCGCCCTGCTATTATCCTTCCACAATATGCTGTAGAGGTACTTCATAGATGCATACGAACATGTGCGTCAAATGATTCAGTTCCATTGAGCGAGGTGAGGATCAATCCCGCTCCTTGTGAATCACACTCTTCCCGGATAACCTGGTATGCTTTGAGACTATTTTCACGGTCAATGTGACTGAAACATTCGTCAGCCAGCAAATAATCAAATGGCTGACAAAGGGCGCGGATGATGGCGACACGTTGTTGTTGTCCGAATGAAAGGATGCCCGCTTTCCTTTTAAGGAATTCTGCCATCCCCAGCACGTCTGCTATCTCCATAATTCTCTTCAATGAATGGTGATTGTGAATGGAATTCTTGAGCTGAATGTTTTCAAGGGCAGTCAGGTTATCGAACAACTCCAATCCCTGAAAGATGAAGGAGAGTTTCCCTTTTCTGATATTTGACCACTTTTTCCATCCATAACCCAGAATATCATTGTCGTTATGGAAGACTTTTCCCTGGTAATCCTTTCTGATTCCGTAGATCACGGAAAGCAGACTGGTCTTTCCGCGTCCGGAGGGAGCTTCGATGATATAACTTTTCCCGGGCTCAAAAAGAACCGATTCAGCCTCCCATACCCCGGAACCTGTGGTATCCTGCTCCAGCAACGGAAGCGGGATCATTTTATCCAACCGGATGGTCATTTTTTGCACTAAAATTGCTGTTTAACTATTCCGGAGCTTCAACCAGTTTCAGAAGGGTATACAGACTGTTCTCCGAGGGCTGATTGGTTTTCAGGGTTACGAAGTTCTGGTTGTTGCTGGCAGATACACCCAGGTAGTCAAATGCATCAGTAATTTTTTCAATCCACATCTTTTGCTCAGGTTTTTGCTCCAGTATCCCCTGTACCATACCCGGATAGCTGGATAGGTCCAGGTTCACATACAACCCCAAGGAACCATCGGCAAAATCGTTGAACTTTGAATCGACCAATGACTTGTCAAGCTGTCCATTTGCAACTGCATCTTTGTAGCCTTTTGCATTGGTGATCACCCACATGTCATCAATGATACTACTGTAGATCTCATTGCCCTGTACATTGATCACAAAAAAGTCTCCTTGCTTGTCCACTGGTACCATTCCCTGAACAGATTCCATCAATTTCTCCTGAATGGCTTCCCCGTTCACACCAAGTCCGATGAAAAGCTCTATGGGGATCATCGCCTCGCCCTCTAAACCATTGATAGCAATGGTGAAATCGCCGGTAAATGCTTGTAGCATTTCTTCAGCAGGAACTCCAGTGGCCTGTTCAACCTTGTCACCTGCCTCACCCAGTCCCGGGGGCGCAAATTTCTCAACCATACTCTTAATCTTTTCAAGATCCATTGAACCAGCCATCGCTACCAACAGGTTGCCACCAGGGGCAAGTTTCAGCATCTCCTCATTTAATTTGGGGTTCATTACCAGAAACTCTTCGATGTTCTTTTCCTCCTCTTCTCTGAAATGGGTTTCACCAGTGATGTTCATTACTCCATTTGCAAAATCAATATAGACCTGGGCATAGTTGTTATACAGTGATACCGGTAATTCCGGGATTTTGTCCTTCGCTATTTTTTCGATGATCTCGCGCAGGTCATTGGAAGAGACCCATACATTCAGGTCTTTCATTTTTCCCTGTAAATCTTTAAAATCGACCAAACTGGTAATGGACTCTTCCTTTACCGGGCTAAACATCTTATCAAGACTGCCCGTAAAATAGGCCGTTTCAAATTCCTCGCTGTCGGGAGATGCCAGGACAATCATTTGTTCCTCGTTCCAGGCAATAACTCCCTCATTGTCAGGCTGTATGTACGTATATCCACCCATTTCAATAAATGTGGTTCTTATATCTTCCTTGATCTTATTAAGGGTAGATTCAAATTTCTCCACATCCTTCATTCCGCTTACCACGCCAATAATGGGACCCTCATCCTCCATTGTCAAAAATATGTAGGTATACTCATCCATCATCAGACCAGTGCTGAGTGGATCTTCAAGGATCTGACCCCAGATCTCATCCTTGACCCTTTCCTTTAGAGCCTCCAGGGTGTTCAACTGACCCTTTTTATGGATCTGCATAGGGTGCAATGATGCAACTGCAATGGCATCGTCTGGAATGCTATTAACATATTCAGGAGACTTCTTTGAACATGATGATAGGATCAATCCCGCCGCCAGTGAAATGACAATTGGTAATCTCTTCATGGGTATACAATTAGGTTTGAAATAATGCTCATAAATATACGACTTAATACTACCCTGTAAATATTAATAATGTTAAGAGCTAAGGGGATTTTTGAACAAAATGGAAGATCAACTCAGAAATAGTACCGGATGCCGATACCACCTTCGAAAGTAAATGCAGTAGCTGGAATCAGATCCAGAACCGGAACCAGTTCGATAAAAATATCGATGGGCGCAGACTCGAACAGGTATGACATTCCAACAGGTATCCTTACACCGAGTCCCAAATCATTGGCCAGGACCAGTTTTGCTCCGAGTCCGAAATAGACTGGCAATTGGCCCTTATCCACATCAATTGCAAAGCTGTGCATCAGCATATCTGCATGAATATGGAGAAAACCGCTACCAACAAATGACCAGGCCAGGCCAGCATCAATGGCAGTTTTTTCACTGGTCCACATTTTACCACTCAGACCTGTGGGTTCACCGATAATTACTCCAATACCCAGTCCACTTCCCTGAGAGAACACATTGAGAGAAAGAAGGACTGCAATTGAAACAAGAATTAGTTTTTTCATCGTATTAATATTTTCATGGTTCTGTTATTGTAAGGCTACAAAATTAAATGATTTTAGCGAGAAATTACTATGTGACATGATGATACCAGTGTTGTTCATCCGGCAGGCAAGAATTGCAGCTTACTCAGACCCTTGTACTTACCATTGGGAATCTTCATAAGATCGGTATGGGTTCCATTTTCTATGATCCGGCCTTTGTCAAGTACAAAGATCTGATCTGAATTTCTTACCGTACTCAACCTGTGGGCGATGACAATGGAAGTTCGACCAGCCATCAGGTTTTCAAGGGCTTCCTGTACCAGTTTTTCTGATTCAGAGTCCAGAGACGAAGTGGCTTCATCAAGGATCAGGATGCGGGGGTTTTTCAGCAGGGCCCTGGCAATGGCCACACGTTGCCTTTGTCCACCCGAAAGTTGTGTTCCTCTTTCTCCCACCAATGTTTCGAGCTGATCCGGAAATCGCTGAATAAATTCCCATGCATTGGCCTGTTTTGCAGATTCAATAATCTGATCTTCAGTTGCTGAAGGATCACCGTAGCAGATATTTTCCTTGATGGATCCACCGAAAAGAAATATGTCCTGCGGGACAAGAGCTATCTGACTTCGCAAACTTGAAAGGGGAATTGATTTGCCATCGAACCCATCAAAAAGGATTTGTCCCCCGGATGGATCATGTAATCTTAAAAGAAGAGAGGTGATGGTGGATTTTCCGGCCCCGGATGCTCCCACAAGCGCTACAACCTGGTTGGCTTTGATTCTCAGGGAGATGTTTTGAAGTACAACTTCATCAGGACGGGAGGGGTATTCAAAGGAGAGATTTTCAAATGTGATATCCCCTTTGAGCTGGTGTTCAGGGTCCAGTGAGATCTCCTCCGAGAGCTCTTCGGTCTCTTCTCCAAATATTTCAAACAGGTCTTCTGTGGCCCCCAGAAAGCGTTGGATACGGGTAAACACGTTGGCCATCCCTCCAATGGTGCCACCAATAAAGCCAGAATAAAGGACAAAAGAAAAGAGTTCTCCCGCATCAATCTCACCGCTTGCGAGAAGCAGGGCTCCACGCCAGATCACAGCCACCAGAGCACCAAATAATCCCAGGATAAGGAATGAAGCAAAGGCACCACGGTACCTTCCGCCTTTGATCCCGATCCTGGCAATCTCCAGGGTTCTTTGCTTATACCGCTTCATCTCAAAGAATTCATTGGTATATGCTTTTACACTCTGGATTCCCTGTAACGTCTCCTCTACAATGGTATTTGAATCGGCCACTTCACGTTGAGCTTTCTTAGAATAATTACGGATGAACCTTCCAAAAAAAACAGAGAGCAATACTATCCCGGGTAATATGGCGAGCATAAAAATTGTGAGCTCAAATGAGGTATAAACCAGCAGTGCAATCCCTCCCACTATAATGATTATCTGACGGACAAATTCAGCAAGGGTGGAGGTCATGGTTTCCTGGAGCAGTGAAATATCGGAAGAGATCCGGCTGTTCAGTTCGCCCACCCTGCGCTTATCAAAAAACTTCACCGGTAGACTGATCAGGTGGTTGTATGTATCCTGACGCAAATCAGCCAGGGACCTTTCTGTCACCTTTACAAATAATATGGTGCGGAAATAGGAGAATACAGCTTGTATAATCAAAATTCCTGCCAGCAACAGTGCAATGCGATTCAGGTCCTCACCTAAATTGCCTTCATTGCCTGAATTCACAAGATCTCCGAGGAGTTTTGGGAAGGCCAGGTTCGTGATGCTGGATCCGAAAAGGAAGAACAGCCCAAGTATATAGTTCACCCGGTAAGGTCTGATGTAACTATAAAGCTTCAGGGCATTCCGGAGTCCGGATATGGTTATTTTTTTCTTTGGAACTTCCATGGAAGTGGTATAGATAGAGCGTTAGAAATGTTGCATTTATTACAGACGCTCAGATTCCTCAAAAGTTCACCAGCGAATCCAGACTGGAACGCTTTACTTTCTGTTCTGGAGAAACGGAAAATTCTTCTCCATCGGTAATTGCAAACCCTTACTTACCAGGTTCGGTCTTTAAGGAATTCATCCAGTTCTTCTTTCGTCATAGGAAGTTCTTCAGGATTGTTCTCCACCCATTTCAGGAATGCCTCTTTAATCTCATCGCTCCACCGTCCATCGATTTGACCGGGTGTATATACCCCTTTCTTCAACATTAGATGCCCGAACATATCCCTGAGTGCAACGAATTCGGACCTAACTACTACTTCTTCGGCCATGTGCGCAGGGACAAACAGGACGCCGGTTTTCTTGGCAAGTACTACATCACCGGGGAATACAGTAACCCTGCCGATCCTGATGGGGACATTGATACCCATAAGCATGGTCTCCGTCAGATATGAGGGATCGAAACCCCTCACAAAAGCATTGAATCCTTCTATATGTGATAAGCCCTCCAGATCCCTCGAACCTGCGTTGAAAACCACACCATTTCCTGAATTGGCATAAATAGCATTGCCCAGGTTGTCCCCAATAAGTGTACCGTTTATTACTTTCCCAAAAGCATCAGCCACATAAACATCTCCTGGTTGAAGTGCATCTATGGGCCATGAGTTCATGGCACCAATGCGCCCAATTTCCTGGCCTTTTTCTGTAAGCCGATCCATGATCTCTGGCCTTTTGGGCATATATCGTGCGGTCATTACCCTGCCAACGATGGGCTCATCCTCGTGGATAATTACCCAATCTCCCTCAAACTGATTGTGGTATCCTTTTGATCGCATTACTCCCCATGCCTCTTCAATGGAAATTTTTTTCATCCTCTCCAGAATCTCTTGTGGCACCTTGGGCCGGCCATCATCAAAACGCTCTCCTTGCCACTCCTGGGTATAGTAAATGAGCTCTTCAGCAGTGTTGTAGAATTGGGCAGGTGACTCGATATACATCGTTAAAGCGAGAACAGCGATTAAATACAGTAGTTTTTTCATGGATATATAGTTATAAGTTAATTGTTATTGGTTATTAGTTAGTCCACTGGCGGTGTAGTCGTGTCTATGGTAGCCGCGTCTTGCGAAGCCGCGTCTGCGGACCGTCGCCACCAGGTGGCAATGGAGCTGCCAGTTATATTCATCATGGGACCAAAAACAGCAGGGGCCAATCCGATGGTGGCTACTTTCCCCATTTGCAATGCAATACCTGAAGCCAGTCCGCCATTCTGCATCCCTACCTCAAGGGCAATAGTCCGGCATGACTGTTCATCCATCTTGGCCAGCCTGCATATCCAATATCCCAGAAAATACCCTATTGTATTATGCAGGAAACAGGCGAGGATTAACAAGAATCCGATCTCCAGCAGGCTATCTCTTCCTGCAGCGGTAATAACCACGATAATCACACCTATGCCTGTCATCGAAATAAATGCCAACACCTTATCCAGAACTGATTTGTCTCCTTTTACCATATTTTTGAATACCATGGCAGCTATTATCGGGAGGACCAGGAACCAGAGAAGATCCTTCCCCAGTTGTATCAATGCCGTCCCAAGCTCCAAATCGGTTGTCTGGTACAGGATCATGTTCTTTCCAGTAATGATAAGCAGAAATACGATTGCTTGCATGAGCATGTTTCTGATATTGCTTTTCCCGTATGCGACTGCATTGAACATAAGACCAGCAATGATGGGGAGGATCACGATATTCATAATCCCAAGCATCATATCCCAGAAATCAATGGGAACAAACTGTCCGGCCAACAGTTTCATCAAAGAAGGTGTGATCAGCGGAGCAAGCATGGTTGCAATCGCAGTAAGTGTCACAGACAATGCCAGATTAGCCTTGGCGATAAATGACATTACATTGGAAGCCAGCCCGCTGGGGGAGGAACCTATCAGAATTATACCGGCCGCCACTTCGGGTGGAAAGCCAAACGAGGTGGCAATGGTAAATCCAACAATGGGCATAATGGTGAATTGACAGGCAAGTCCCAATAATACGCCTTTGGGCATCTTTACAACCCCGGCAAAGTCCCGAACACTCATCTGGGACCCCATTCCAAACATGATGATCTGAAGCAAAGGAACAATGGTAGCCTTAAGCTCAAAATCGCCCCACTTAAGAAACAATCCGGGGTAAAACATGGAGATGCTGACCGCTGCCAGGATCATGATGGTATAGGAAAATCCTTTCGAAATTGGGTTTCCCCTCACACCAAATGCCAGGAAAACAAAAAAGGCAATCAGGAATGGGCCCAGGAATGCGGTTTTGCCAGTAAAATATGACAGCAGGAAAAGGATTGCGGCCAACCCGGCCAGACCCAACAAGATTTTATAAGATATGTTCTTCTTTAACATAAAAAACGGGAAGATATGAAGTATTTTAATAATTTGTATCCTTAAATATACATATTGTAAAGATTATAACATGGACAAAAGTGAAAGTAAGAGTAACAGAAGATCATTTTTGAAAAAAGCAGGGCTGGGAGGCCTGGGCCTTGGATTCCTTTTAAACGCTTCTTTGGAGGCCCAGATTGAATACCTTACCCAGTCAGTAAATCGATACTCTGGTCCGTCGGATCTCGAAATCACAGATATGCGTATCGCCCAGGTTGGAAATGTGCCCATTGTAAAAATTTACACCAATCAGGGCGTTTACGGTTTAGGGGATGTACGGGATGGTGCGGATAAAAGATATGCTCTTATGTTGAAAAGCAGGATCCTTGGTGAAAATCCTTGTAATGTGGAACGAATTTTCAAGATCATTAAACAATTTGGGGACCATGGACGACAGGGAGGGGGAGTCTCGGGAGTGGAAATGGCACTATGGGACCTGACTGGAAAAGTGTATGGTGTTCCGCTCTACCAGTTGTTGGGTGGAAAGTACCGTGACAGGGTCCGGATTTATGTGGATACACCCACTGTGAAAGATCCGGCAGGATTTGCGAAGAAGATACATGGGAGGCTGGAAAAAGGCTTTACCATCATGAAAATGGATATTGGTATTGGACTAATTAAGGATATACCTGGTACACTTACAAATATGGAATTCTGGGGTGATATGAGGGATTGGAACCAGAAAAAAGGCACCTATGGATTAACGAGGCATCCTTTTACCAGGGTTCAGATTACAGAGAAGGGTATTGAAGAGATGGTTAAATATGTGGCGGCCATGCGGGAAGAGATCGGATGGGAGATTCCAGTGGGCATCGATCATGTGGGTCATATGGGAGTAAATAGTATGATCCGCTTGGGAAAAGCCTTTGAACCATATAATATTGCATGGCTCGAGGACCTGATTCCCTGGCAATACACCGATCAGTGGAAGGAGATCTCAATGGCCATAAATGTGCCCACTCTCACAGGCGAAGATATATACCTCAAAGACGGATTCAGGGATCTCATAGAACAACGCGCTGTAGATATGATACACCCCGATCCTGTTTCAGCCGGAGGATACCTTGAAACTAAACGAATAGGTGATTTTGCAGAGGAGCATGGTATTGCAATGGCTCTTCATCACGCCTCTTCCCCTGTTACTTTCATGGGTTGCGTTCATACGGCTGCAGCTACAGAAAACTTCGTTGCTTTGGAACATCATTCGGTTGATAAATCCTGGTGGGAAGACCTTGTTGTTGGATTAGATAAACCATTTGTTAAGGATGGTTACGTTGAGGTTCCGGAAAAACCGGGTGTAGGATTGGAACTAAATGAAGGTGTTATTAAAGAGCGTCTTCGAAGGGGAGAAGAGCTGTTTGCCCCTACTGAAGAGTGGAATGAACATCGCTCCTGGGACAGACAATGGAGTTAGTTAAAGTCACTTAATTGAAAACTTTTATGAAAAGGTTATTTATACTTCTGGGAGTTGTCCTGAGTCTGGGTTGTTCATCCGAATACAAACCAGGTCCGGAGGCTTCATTAAAAACTATTAATCTTACCTGTGAGTATCTGACAAATCCTTCTGTAGTTGATGTGCTTCAGCCAAGGTTTTCCTGGATCAATGTGGCAACTGAGGGAGAGAGGGGTCAGAAACAGACTGCTTTTCATATACGAGTGGCCAGTTCAAGGGAGAAACTGGAGCATCCCGATCTATGGGATAGTGAAATGACAATGTCGGATCAGTCACTCCGGGTGAAGTATGATGGTATAAAACTGAGGTCTCGTCAGGAGTGCTGGTGGCAGGTTAGGGTTTGGGACAGAGATGGAAAAGTTTCACATTGGAGTGATCCTGGCTGGTGGCGTATGGGTTTACTGCAGCCTGATGATTGGAAGGCGAAGTGGATAGGGGCACCCTGGCAGGGTGAGGAAGCTTTGCCAAAAATTGATAGAGGACCCGATGAGAGATTCGCAGAGTTTGGCCCACCGGCACCACTGCTTAGAAAAACCTTCAAGGTTGAAAAAGAGGTGTCCACGGCTGTGGCATTTGTAACAGGATTGGGTTATTTCGAATTCTATCTGAATGGTGACAAGGTGGGTAATGATGTGTTGGTACCAAACCAGACAAACTACGGAAAGCGGCCTCAACTTAAAACGGCTCTTATTTACCTTCCTGACAATTTTAGGGAATATAAAGTAATGTACCTGGCGTACGATGTGACTGAACAATTGAAACAAGGTGAAAATGCACTTGGAGGTATTCTGGGCAATGGATTTTATAATCCGGCAAAATACTGGGCGGAAGCTTATGGATCACCACGATTCCTGTGTCAGCTCCACATTACTTATTCCGATGGTTCGGAAGATGTCATTGTGACCGACGAGAGCTGGAAGGCATCACATAGTTCCATTATGATGAATATGGTCTATTATGGAGAAAATTACGATGCCCGAAACGAGCAACCCGGATGGAATACGGCAGGATTTGAAGATTCAACATGGGAAACGGTTGCCCTGAGAAAGGCTCCTGACGGGAAGTTAGTTGCACACACTTCTTACACGGATAAGGTAATCGAAAAACTGGTACCGGTCTCTATAGAAAAACTTGGGGAAGGCCATTACTTTGTGGATTTTGGGGTTGAGATCTCAGGTTGGGTCAGGTTAAACCAGGTAGAGGGTCCAAGAGGCCAGAGAATTCATATGAAATTCAATGGCAACGAATATTCGGGTGAAAATTCCTATGTGTTTAGTGGCAATGGGCCTGAATCTTATGCCCCACGGTTCAACTGGTTTGTATTTAGTGGAGTGGAGATCACCAATTGGCCAGGCGAACTAAATTCAGAGCATCTGACCGCAGAAGCGATCAATACCTTCATTGAACCTTCGGCTACCTTTGAGACCTCCAATTCCCTTTTTAATGAGATTAATAAAATCTGGCGCAGAAGTCAGGTCGATAACATGCATGGAGGAATTGCCAGTGATTGTCCACACAGGGAGCGTTCCCCCTATACGGGTGATGGACAGATCGCATGCATTACGGTTTTGCATAATTATAATGCTAAGAACTTTTACCATAAATGGGTTCAGGATATGCTCGGAGCCCAAAATGAAGAGACAGGCTATGTACCCAACGGGGCTCCCTGGCAACCCGGTTGTGGAGGTGGGCCAGCATGGGGTGCAGCCATCTGTGTTATCCCCTGGCAGTATTATGTTCATTATGGTTCCCTGGATATGTTGGAAGATAATTATGAAGGGATGAAGGGATATCTTCGGTATATGCAAACCTGGGTGGACGAAGAAGGGATTATGTTTTCGAAACGTAGGGCCATGGATGGATCCATCCTTAAATGGTTTAATCTGGGTGAATGGGTGGCTCCGGGTGAAACAATCCCCGATGAGATGGCACATACTTTTTACTTATGGTACTGTACCTTAATAACGGCGAGGACAGCCAGAATACTGGGTTTCGACTCAGATGCTGAAGGATATGAAGCCTTAGCCCAGACCACAAGGAACGCTTTTCATCAAAGGTTCTATCAGGAGGAAAAAGGTTCCTATGGAGATGGTGGAGGTAATATTCTGGCCCTCCGTATGGGTGTTCCAAACCATCAATATGAAAGGGTGGTTGCAGCTTTGAAGGCTGGAGTGAAGGCCAACAATGGCCACCTGGATACCGGTATCCTTGGAACGAGGTTTTTCTTTGAGGTACTTGCAGAAAACGGAATGCAGGATCTGGCTTATAAAGCCTTGAATAAAAAAACGGAACCAAGCTTTGGGCATTGGCTTGAATTGGGATCTACCACAACAAGGGAGAGGTGGGATGAGAGAGGATCACACAATCATCCCATGTTTGGAGGTGGATTGGTGTGGTTCTACCGGAACCTGGCTGGAATGCAGGCCGATCCGGAACAGCCGGGGTACCGTCACATCATATATCGCCCACAGCCTGTTGACCAACTTGTATATGTAACCTATACTAATAAAACCCCCTATGGGGAGGGAGGGATCACATGGCGTACTGAAGAGGGTACTTTTAAAATGGATGTTAAGGTGCCGGTAAGTTGTACGTCAACTGTGTTTGTCCCCTCTAAGGATCATAAAAGTGTGGAGGAAAGTGGACGAAAATACGATGAGGTTGATGGGATTGAATTCCTTCGAATGGAAGATGGATATGCTGTTTTTGCTGTTGGGAGCGGGGATTATTCCTTTCAGGTTGTGGATTAATCCAGTTCCCTGTGCCAAAGGGTAACCTGTACTGACTGACTTTCACGCAGATGTTCCTTTAGCCTTTCGGCGCAATATACCGAACGGTGCTGTCCACCCGTGCATCCAAAACTGACCATCAGGTGGGAGAAGTTCCTCTCCTCATATTTGTCCACCGACATATCAACCAGTGAAAAGGCATTGTTCAGGAACTCATTCGCATCTCCCTGCTGATTAAGGAAATCCACAACCGGTTTTTCTTTACCAGTGAGGCATTTGTACTCATCTATTCTGCCGGGATTGGTAATGACCCTGCTGTCAAATACATATCCTCCCCCGTGACCGTTTGGATCATCGGGGATGCCATGTTTATAGCTGAAGCTGTTGATGGAGACAGTAAGGGTCGATTTTCGCCCCTCCTTATCTTTGAATTTTTTTAATTTGGGAGCCTTGAGAAGGTCCTCAAAGACCTTTAAAAGCGTTGGAATCTTAATGGAAAAGTTCACATTGTCCAGGATCCATTTCAGGTCGTTCAAGGCGTAGGGGATACTCTGTAGAAAATGAGTTTTTTTCTCGTAAAACCCCCTGAAACCAAAGGCCCCCATGGCCTGCATAATCCTGATCAGCACATATCCGTAATAGGATTCCCTGAATCCTTTTTGATCCACCGATGGATAACTCTCCAGATTTTGAATATAGTGCTGCAACAACTCCTCTCTTACTGCGGGCGGAATATCGGCTTTTGAGTCGTACAGTAGTGAGGCCACATCGTATTGAAGAGCGCCCCGTCTTCCTCCCTGGTAATCGATAAAAAAGGGCTTACCATCCCTAAGCATTATATTGCGGGATTGAAAATCGCGGTAGAGAAAATAATTGGTATCCTGATCCAGCAGGTATTCGATCATCGTATTGTAATCATCTTCCAGCATTTGTTCATTGAACGGGACATTGGCCAGCTTCAGAAAATAATACTTAAAGTAACTCAGGTCCCACTGCATACTCTGTCTGTCAAAACTTGAGCGAGGATAGCAAACAGAGTATTTGAGGCTTTCTGAACCTGTGATTTGGAATTTTTGCAATTCCGTCAGAACCTTTTTATATACGTTTTTTAGCTCAGTGGGGAAATTTCCGTTGTCTCTAACCTGGAAAAGGTAATCGAATAGTGTTATATCACCCAGGTCTTCCTGTAGATAAGCATGGTTGTCCAGGTCCTCCAGGTAAATCTCAGGAACTGCCAATCCCAATGAACGGAAATGCCTGCTAAATTCGAGAAAAGCTTCGTTTTCCTCACGGTCCAGGTTAATGGCACCAATGACAGTGGTTTCTGTTCCTGTGATCCGGTAGTACTCCCTGGGAGACCCTGAAGCAGGTAATTTATTGATTGAAATTATTTGTTCTCCACACCACCTGTCAAACAGGTCGTTCAGCAATTCTAGTCTGGTTTGGTTCATGGTTGAAACTATCTTCTCATCTGTCAGCTTCTTCAAAGATATTTAATTCTTTGTTGTGCAGAGGGCCCAATCTGGGTAAAAGTCAGATGAAAAATGAACGATACAGACAGGAGCACGAGAAGGTGGGAAATGATTCGACTTTCCATGTTTTTTATGATAGGCTAAATAGCTGTTTGACTTAAGCAAAAGATTTTATATCTTGGGCAGCTTAATTTTGCATCTACTACTCATAATCAACCAAATAAAAATTTACCCTTATGAAAAAAAGTGAAATTCTGGTTCGTGTTAAAGACGTGGTTAGCAATGTGCTTTCCACCGATAGTGCTGAAATTACTGATGAGGCTAATTTTGTATTTGATCTTGGAGCAGATTCAATGCAAAGTGTTGAACTTGTTGCTGGTTTTGAAGAGGAGTTTGATGTGGAATTGGATCAGGACAGGGCGCTGGAAATCCAGAACATTGATGATGCGGTAAATTTCATTGCCGAATACCTCTAAAAATAACCTCTAAAAAGCAACCCTTGAATTTCTTAAATTATGGATACCTTACAAATACTGCGACAGAAGAATCTTGAGACGTTTTTTCACCCCCAATCAGTAGCCGTTATTGGCACAAATAACGTTAAAGGCACCGTTCCTCACGACATTCTTGCCAATATCGTTCAATCGGATTTTAATGGAGTTGTCTACCCGGTAAGTCCAAAAGAAAAAAGCATTAAAGGGATCAAGGCCTATAAGTATGTGGTTGATGTTCCGGATGATATCGACCTGGCGATCCTGGTATTCCCCAGTGCTGTTTGCCATCTGGCCCTTGAACAGTGCGGACAAAAAGGAATTAAATCAGTGATCATTATTTCAGCCGGTTTTAAGGAGATTGGCGAAAAGGGTTTGATCAGAGAACAGCAGCTGATTGAGATTGCCCGGAAATATGATATGTCAATTATTGGACCCAACTGCCTTGGGGTAATTAATACTGCTCCTGATACGAATCTGAATGCCTCTTTTGCCAGGGAGATGCCGGACAAAGGTAATATCGGATTTCTCTCTCAGAGTGGAGCTCTCTGTACTGCGGTATTGGATTATGCCATTGCCAAACATATTGGATTCTCTAAATTTATCAGTTTTGGGAATAAGGCGGATATCAGTGAAATCGATTTACTCTATTATTTAATGGATGACGACGAAACAAAAGTCATTCTGATGTACCTTGAAGAGGTTTCCGATGGTAAGGCGTTAATGAAAGCTGCAAGAGAGGTTATTGCAAAAAGCGGAAAACCAATTCTGATTATTAAGTCAGGCCGAACCAACGAAGGAGCGTCGGCTGCTGCCTCACACACCGGATCACTAACCGGGAAAGACGAGGTATGCGATGCTGCCTTTGAACAGGCCGGGATCATTCGTTGCGATCATATCGAAGAGATGTTTAATAAGGCCATTGCATTTGTCTATCAGCCAGCTCCGAAATCAGAGAAAATAGCGATTATTACAAATGCCGGTGGACCCGGAGTACTTGCCACAGATGCTGCTATTTCAAATGGACTAAAGCTCGCAAAATTCTCCGAGGAGACCACAAAAATACTCAAGAGAGCACTTCCATCTACCGCGAATATCAATAATCCGGTGGACGTCATTGGGGATGCAAAAGCTGATCGTTATACTGCAGCGATTAAGGCGGCTTTTGATGATGATGATGTGGAAGGAGTCTTTGTGATCCTCACCCCCCAATCCATGACCGATATTGATACGATAGCCCTGGAGATCACAAAGATCGCAGAGGGGCAAACGAAACCGATCTATGCCTCTTTCATGGGCGAAAAGGACGTTGCTTCAGGGGTCGACATATTACAAAAGCACAAGATACCTCACTATTCGCTTCCGGAAGATATGTCTTCTGCCTTTCAGGTAGTTCATCGGTTTAATTCAGATCTGAAATTAAGGGTGCATAATGTGCCTGCATTGTCAAATATTCAGTCGGAGATTGCAAAGGAATTGATGAATAATGCATTATCCAATGGAAAAGAATTTGTCAATGAGATTGATACCATAGATATTCTTAATGCATATGGACTTCCGGTACCTGAGGGAAAACTGGCTGCCACTGCGGATGAGGCCGTTAATATTGCTGATAAGATCGGGTACCCTGTGGTTATGAAAGTGGTTTCGGATCAGATCATACACAAATCTGAAGTGAAAGGGGTGGAGCTTCACATCGCAACTGACCATGAGGTGAGAGAGGCATTTCAACGCATACATGATAATGCCAAATCGAAAATGCCGGAAGCCACTATTAGGGGTGTACTTGTGACCAGAATGATTAGCGGGACTGAGGAGATTATCCTGGGAATAAAGAGAGATCCCTCTTTCGGACCTGTCCTGATGTTTGGTCTTGGAGGAATCTTCGTTGAAATATTCAAGGATGTCAGTTTTGGAGTTGCCCCACTCAGTACTGAAGAAGCCCGGAAAATGATCGAGCAGACAAGGGCTTATACCATACTTAAAGGGACAAGGGGTCGTACTCCAAGAGATATGGATTCCATCGTGGATGCCCTGTTAAGACTAGGGCAACTGGCCCTGGATTATCCGCAGATAGATGAACTGGACATTAATCCAATGTTTGTCAAGGATGAAGGCCAGGGGAGCGTCATTGGAGATGCAAGAATGATTTTAAAAAAATCTAATTAATTAT